>ULWV01000646.1_pt1 | contig 33787 bp, 25 predicted proteins | sample 1960651 | NCBI WGS metagenome assembly ULWV01 (sample SAMEA4835820, study PRJEB28245) | human gut metagenome | biome: gut microbiome; material: fecal sample | place: Denmark | collected 2008
TAATGGAGGCACAGAAGGCGGGAAAGCCTGTTGTAATTAACTTAAGCTTCGGTAACAATCAAGGCTCCCACGATGGCACCGACCTGTTGTCGACTTACCTTAATGCTGTTTCCGGTGTCTGGAAAAACGTGATTGTCTGTGGCAGCGGAAATGAGGCAGGAAAAGGAATACATGCGTCCGGCATGCTTAGATACAGACAGGCGGAGAGCGTGGAGCTTGCCGTTGGAGAGTATGAGCCGGGCTTTAATCTGCAATTATGGAAAAATTATTCAGATGAGTATGGTGTGGAGCTTATCGCACCATCCGGGGAGCGGAGCGGAAATTTGCGGACATATGGGGCTGACAGACTGCGGCTTGATAATACGGTGGTGTATGTATACTATGGACAGCCGACGCCGTACAGCAGGTATCAGCAGATTTATTTTGAATTCGTGCCTGCAGGTAGATATGTCACACCGGGTGTGTGGAGAATTGAGCTGACTCCGGTAAGAATTGTGGATGGAAGATATGATTTGTGGCTGCCGGAGAGTGCGGCTCTCAATGAAGATACCAGATTCTTTAATCCATCCGAGGACACTACGCTCACAGTGCCATCGGCGGCAGGAAATGTTATAACAGTCGGAGCATACAATTCAAGAACCGATGCGTATGCCTCCTTTTCGGGAAGAGGATACACTAGAATTAATGACAATATCAAGCCGGATATAGTTGCACCGGGAGTGAATATCGTATCGACAGCGGTAAATGGCGGATATACGATAAGAAGCGGAACATCTATGGCGGCTCCGTTCGTGACCGGAAGTGCGGCCTTACTTATGCAGTGGGGGATTGTTGAACGAAATGACCCATATCTGTACGGTGAGAAAGTGAAGGCGTACCTTATAAGAACGGCAAGACATCTGCCCGGAGAACCTGTACCGTCTAAAAGAACAGGCTGGGGAGCGTTGTGCCTGAAAAATGTTTTTGGGACAGGGGTCTGACCCCCTGTCCCAAACTTTTAGTTAGAAGCGTTTCTCTTAGCGCGGTATCTTGCCGTACCGTCAAGAATTTTCTTGCGGATACGAAGGTTCTTAGGTGTAATCTCAAGAAGCTCGTCTGTGTCTATGAACTCAAGAGCCTGCTCAAGACTTAGCACTCTAGGAGGAGTGAGGCGGAGAGCTTCATCAGCACTTGATGAACGTGTGTTGGTAAGCTGCTTTTTCTTGCATACATTGACTTCGATATCTTCTGCCTTACCGTTCTGGCCAACTATCATTCCACCGTATACCTGCTCGCCAGGACCGACAAAGAGAGTACCACGCTCCTGCGCATTATAAAGACCGTATGTTACAGTCTCTCCGGCTTCGCTCGCAATGAGTGAACCCTGCTTACGGTACTGTATATCTCCCTTGTATGGACCATAATCATCGAATGTTGTATTTAAGATACCATTACCTTTGGTATCAGTCATGAACTCGCCTCTGTAGCCGATAAGACCGCGGGACGGAATTGAGAACTCAAGTCTTGTGTAACCGCCGTTAGCAGGAGACATACCATTGAGCTCACCCTTACGGTTGCTTAACTTCTGGATAACTGTGCCGGCAAATTCATCAGGAACATCAACGTAAGCAATCTCCATCGGCTCAAGCTTCTGTCCGCGCTCGTCATAGTGATAGAGTACTTCTGCCTTACTTACTGCGAACTCATAACCTTCACGGCGCATGTTCTCGATAAGGACAGAAAGATGGAGCTCACCACGTCCGGATACTTTGAATGCCTCTGTAGTCTCTGTCTCTTCAACTCTAAGGCTTACATCTGTGTTAAGCTCTCTGAAAAGTCTGTCACGGAGATGGCGGGAAGTTATATACTTACCTTCCTTGCCGGCAAGAGGGCTGTCGTTGACAATGAAGTTCATTGCGATAGTAGGCTCTGAAATCTTCTGGAAAGGAATGGCAACAGGGTTAGTTACCGATGTGAGTGTATCACCGATATGAAGCTCTGCAATACCTGATATTGCAACGATGGCACCTATTGTAGCTTCGTTAACTTCCTTCTTGTTCAGTCCTTCAAATTCGTAGAGCTTACCAATCTTAACCTTCATCTTCTTATCAGGGTTGTGATGGTTTACCAACATGAGATCCTGATTAACCTTGATTGTACCATTGTCAATCTTACCTACACCGATTCTTCCTACATACTCGTTGTAATCTATTGTGCTGATAAGAATCTGTGGGTCAGCATCAGGGTCACCTTCCGGTGCAGGGATGTGCTTTAATATTGTCTCAAAGAGAGGAGTCATATCCTTTGACTCGTCCTCAAGGTTATACTTTGCAAAGCCTGCCTTTGCAGAAGCAAAAATGAATGGGCAGTCAAGCTGCTTGTCACTTGCGTTAAGATCCATTAAAAGCTCTAATACTTCATCGACTACTTCGTTAGGACGTGCTTCAGGACGGTCAATCTTGTTGACACATACAATTACATCAAGGTCAAGCTCAAGAGCTTTTCTTAAAACGAACTTAGTCTGAGGCATTGCACCTTCGTAAGCATCTACAACAAGAATAACACCGTTAACCATCTTTAAAACTCGCTCAACCTCGCCACCGAAATCGGCATGGCCCGGAGTATCAATAATATTTATCTTTGTGCCCTTATAATATACGGCAGTGTTCTTAGAGAGAATAGTGATTCCTCTTTCACGCTCAATGTCATTGGAGTCCATTACTCGTTCTGCCACTTCCTGATTGGCACGGAATGTACCGCTCTGCTTTAACAGCTCATCAACTAATGTTGTCTTACCATGGTCTACATGGGCGATAATCGCAATATTTCTGACATCATTACGGGTTGTTTTCATAAATTTCCTCATTTCTGCGCCCCCGGCGCTCCTAAAAAACGTAAACCTAATTTTCAACTTTACTAGTTTATCACATTTTTTTATAAAAACAAGTAGTGATTTAGAAATTTGCTCACTTTCCTACATTTAATATGAAGAAATACGGTATGACAGTGAGTTTTTATGCAGATTTAAAAAATTTTTATAATTTTTTTATGTTTTCGTGAATATTTGAACACATTTTGCATATATATTTAGGGATAAAGATATTATCAGGCGTACAGTATCACTGTGATGAATGCAAAAGATTGTGTCAGAAACGGTGGTGCTGCCAAAAATGAAGGGAGAAACAGAAGAATGCTTGACAAAGTAATTGAAAACAACAGGGTAACTATCATAGGAGAGGTTGTATCAGACTTCACCTACAGCCATGAGGTCTTTGGGGAGGGATTCTACATGGTTGACATCGCAGTAAATCGACTCAGTAACAGTGTGGATATAATACCGCTTATGGTTTCAGAAAGACTGGTCGATGTGACGGAGGATTATCGTGGGATGATTATCGAGGCTACAGGACAGTTCCGTTCCTATAACCGCCACGAAGAGAATCATAACCGTCTTGTACTTTCCATTTTTGCAAGGGAATTTGCCATAGCTGAGGAGACACAGGAGGCAACCAACACTAATCAGATATTCCTTGACGGATATATCTGCAAGCCGCCTGTATACAGAAAGACTCCTCTTGGAAGAGAGATTGCGGATATTCTTATCGCAGTCAACCGTCCGTATGGCAAGTCGGACTACATACCTTGCATTGCGTGGGGACGTAACGCAAGATATGCTGCGGGCTTCAAGATTGGTGAGCACATCCGCATATGGGGACGTGTTCAGAGCAGGGAATATACAAAGAAGCTTGATGAGGATACCCAGATTAAGAGAACCGCTTACGAAGTTTCGGTAAGCAAAATTGAGTGTGTAGATGAGGATGATGAGCAGGAATAATTTTCCTGCGTGGATGAAGGTGGTTTTGACCCTGCCGGTATGGAATATGTGCCGGCAGGGTATTTATTTTTTATAATCTAAAAAGGAAGTATCCTTGCACATTTGCCTATAACGTGTTAATATCTAAAATATATTGCCATAATTAAGAATGGATATAAGTGGTAAACAGATTGAGAATATCTGCCATGCCAGTAGGAGGTGTTTTTTTGAGCGACTATGTATTTTTGTTTGACCTTGATGCGACGATCACAAGGGCGGAGATTCTGCCAGAGATAGCAGTAAAGATAAATAAGGAGCAGCAGATGAGAGAGCTGACAGAGAAGACGATGGCAGGAGAGATTCCGTTTGACCATAGCTTTTTAGAGAGAGTCAAGCTTCTTTCAGGGATTCCGGTAAGCACAGTAAGAGAAATTATTGCGGGTGTTCCGTTGAATGAAAAAATTGTTGATTTTATCCGTGAGAACAGGGAACGCTGCTATGTTGTGACGGGAAATCTCGATATCTGGATTAATGAACTTATGACCAAGCTTGGAATGGACGGACATTATTTCTGCTCTAAGGCAACTGTGCAGGATGACAGGATTGTGAGTGTAGACTATGTTGTCGATAAGGGCGAAGTTGTCGGTGAGTTTAAGAACAGACCGTTCGTAGCAATAGGTGACGGTAATAATGACGCACAGATGATTGCGGCAGCAGAAGTAGGTATCGGCTTTGGCGGTGTGAGGGAGATTGCACCTGCTGTACTCAAGTGCGCAACACATGCAACATATTCGGAGGATAGATTATGTCAGTTTCTAAGACAATTGTTATAAGCTGTGCCGGGATGGGGACAAGGCTTGGGATAGGCTCAACAAAGGCACTTATAGATATTGATGGAAAGCCGCTTATTGTAAGACAGCTTGAGCTTTTGAAGGATTTTGATGATATCCGCATTGTGGTCGGTTATCAGATGGAGAAGGTCATTGAGGTTGTTAATTCGTACCGCAAGGATATTTTATTTGTGTTTAATCACGATTATAGAAATACAGGTACAGGTGGAAGTTTTTCGCGTGCGATTAAGCATGCGGCAGAACTTGTTGTGTCACTTGACGGTGATTTATTGGTTCACCCGGATGACCTTATGCGTGTGCTTAATTCCGACAAGGAATGTGTGTGCGGTGCGATACCATGTACAGAGGATCCGATGCTCATGAAGACACTTACACAGAACGGACAGATATATGGTGTCGGCTTTTCGAGGGAAGAAGGAGAGTACGAGTGGACAGGACTTGCACAGGTTAAGACAGAAAGACTTACACCGGGAGATCATCATGTATGTGATATGATGGTTCCTTTACTGCCGCTTCCTATGGAGCTTATAAGAACCAAGGAAATAGATACCATGTCTGATTATGAGCATGCTGTGGCATGGGTAAAGAGCGGATATGCGGACTAAGGAATTAAGGTTCGTTTTTGATAGAGATGTGAATATCATTGACATGGAGGAAGACAGATGCAGGCTGTGATACTTGCTGCCGGAATGGGCAAAAGACTTAAGGAGCATACAAGGGAAAAGACCAAATGCATGGTTAATGTAGGTGGTCAGACAATAATTGAGAGAGGGCTTAGAATACTTGATACAGAAGGGCTGTCACGCATTATTGTTGTCACAGGTTATAAGAGCGAAGGACTTATGGCACATGTCGATTCGCTCGGACTTTCAACACCGGTTGTATATGTACACAACAGTGAATATGAGAATACAAGCAATCTGTATTCGCTTAGTCTGGCGGAAGAATATCTTAAGGAAGATGATACGATTGTCATTGAGTCGGATATTGTATATGAGAGAGCTGTCGTTGAGAGAATGCTAGATTCCGATGAAGAGTGTCTTACATTTGTCTCAAAGCCTAAGCCATGGATGGACGGCTCCATTGTGACGCTTGGTAAGGATGGATATATCAATGATTTCATAGGTGCAGACAATTTTGCATTTCAGAATATGGACAGCTACTATAAGACTGTCAGCATGTACAAGCTTTCTAAGGAGTATCTTAACAAGGTGTACCTCCCACTTCTTGTGGCATATGTAAAGGCGTGGGGTAACAAGACTCACTATGAATCGGCACTCAAGGTTGTTGCCTTTAAGGAGCAGAGAGTACTAAAGGCACTTGTGCTTGAAAATGAGAGATGGTATGAGATTAATGATATTCAGGATATAGATATCGCAGAGAGCATATTTGCCGAAGGTGATGAGAAGCTAACAAGGTATATGAAGCGTTTCGGAGGTTACTGGAGATACGAAGGAATGTATGATTTCTGTTATCTTGTAAATCCATTCTTCCCTAATCAGCGCTTTATGGATGAGATGAAGGCTAATTTTGAGACACTGATAAGGGAATATCCTTCGGGAATGGCAGTCAACAGTCTGCTTGCGGCAAAGTATTTTGAACTTCGCCCTGAGCAGGTGTGTGTCGGAAACGGAACGGCTGAGCTTATCAAATCATTGATGGAGAATTTTTCAGGCAATATTGGTCTTATTTATCCTACTTTTGAGGAGTATCCTCACAGAAAAAAGAAGGAACAGCTTGTGCCTTTCTGGGTTATAAATGAAGATTTTACTTACACGGTTGACGATATCATGGAATTTTACAAGGATAAGAATATTCAGGCTATTGTCCTTGTGAATCCGGATAATCCATCAGGCCATTTTATAGTGCGAGATGACATTTTAAGACTCGAGGAGTGGGCGGCAAAGAGGGATGTCAGCATAATAGTTGATGAGTCGTTTGTTGACTTTGCAGACATACCTGAGCAGACGCTTCTTACGCAGGATATCATAGATAGCCACAAAAAGCTTATTGTATTAAAGAGCATTTCTAAGTCCTTCGGAGTTCCGGGACTTCGTCTTGGAATAATTGCTTCAGCGGATAAGGAAATGATTGCAGCTATGAAAAAGGATGTTTCAATATGGAACATCAATTCCTTTGCAGAGTACTATATGCAGATTATTGAAAAATATAAGGATGACTATGAGAATGCAATGAAACGCTTTATGGATGTGAGAAAGCGCTACGTTGAAAAGCTTGAGAGGATACCGGCGCTTAGAGTATTTCCGTCGCAGGCAAATTATATCATGTGTCATCTTGAGAATGGCATGTCATCAAGAAGGCTGGCTGACATAATGCTTAATAAGTACAATATTCTTATAAAGGATCTCTCAACCAAGGAAGGTCTTAACGGAGGAAATTATATCAGGCTTTCAGTTAAAACTGATGAGGAAAATGATGTTGTTGTAAGAGTGCTAAATGAGTTATTGTAATCGTACCGGCATATGCGTTAAAACTTATGGCTATTGATACACAGTGTTATAAAGTAAAGCGGACATTCGCAATCCGCTTTCGCTACTTGCTAATGAACGCAGTCGCTTTGCGAACTGTCAGTGGGAGCTTTTAACTCCCACTGACATAAGCATCCCCACTTACCCACCGTTTAGTGCTCTACACATTTGAAGCGGGGGATTGCTTATTCTGCGTTCAAATTATCGGATTAGTAAAAGGAGGTCTTTCCTAATGAAAAAACGGCTGTTATTTATTTTTAATCCATGGTCGGGTAAAGCACATGTCAAGGACCATCTTTTTGATATAACGGATGAGTTTTCGAAGGCGGGATATCTTGTCACGGTCTATCCGACACAGAGGTCAAAGGACTGTTATGAGTATCTTAAAAAGCATACGAAGGATTATGATGTGATAGTGTGCAGCGGCGGTGACGGAACTTTGAACGAGGCTGTAGCAGGTATGATAGACAGTGGTACAGACAGACCGATTGGCTATATACCAAGCGGAAGCACGAACGATTTCGCATCGAGTCTTCTGATACCTAAGACAGTCACACACGCAGTAAAAAACATTGTCGATGGTACAGAATATTTGTGTGATGTAGGTTCATTTAACGGACGGTGGTTTAACTATGTTGCAGCATTCGGACTCTTTACTGAAGTATCATATGCGACACCGCAGCAGCTTAAAAATACTTTCGGGCATCAGGCATATATAATTGAGAGTGTAAAAAGCTTTGCGAGTCTTAAGGCGTATCAGTTAAAGGTTGAGTTTGCCGATAAAGTTATCGAAGACAAATTTATCTATGGAATGGTAGCCAATTCAAAGTCTGTCGGAGGCATGAAGGGACTCACAGGAAAAGAAATTAAGCTTGACGATGGATTATTTGAGGTTATACTAATAAAGGGACCAAAAAATCCTGTTGAATTCCAGACGATGTTTAGCGGCTTTATTTTTCAGAATGACAACAGTATGGTAATGCATTTTAAATGCAGTGAAGTTTCTTTTTCAAGTGAGGAACAGATACCATGGGTGTTAGACGGTGAGTTTGGCGGGAACCAGACGGAAGTAAAAATCCGTGTGGAGAATAAAAGGGTCAGATATCTGCTTGCAAAACATCCGTAATAGTGATAGCATCCGGCAGATAATTGAAAAAGAAAGAGTTGAAAGGAAAGAAGGAGGAAAACATCATGGCAAGGGCAAAGGTAGTTACTAACGGTACAAAGGCAGCAAAGACAAAGACTGCAAGAACAAAGGCTGCAGAAGTAAAGGCAGCAAAGACTGTTGAGACAGTAAAAATGGAAGCCGCAGCAGTGGAGGCTGATGAGGCAGAAGTTTCAGTTGCAGCAGATGTAAAGGAAGAAGTTAAGACAGAGGAAGTTAAAGAAAAAGAGGTCAAGGCAGAGGATGCAAAGACAGCGGAAGCTGAGAATACAAAGGCACCGGAAGCTGATACACAGAACGTAAAGGCAGAGGAAGTTAAGGCAGAGCCGGAAGCTTCAAAGCCTGTAAAGAAGGTCGGAAGACCTAAGAAGAATGCAGAGCCTGAAAAGGAAGCAAAGGCTGAGAAGGCTAAGCCGGTTAAGGCAGCAGCTAAGGATGACAAAGCAGTGGCAGCAGTCAATGTAGTTGTAGAATTTAACGGTACTCAGCGCAGAGTTGATGAGATAGTTGACAAGATTAAGAATGAGTGGGTTGCAGCAGGACACAGATTATCAAGCATTAAGTCACTTGATGTGTATGTTAAGCCTGAGGATTACACAGCATACTATGTTATCAATGGCAAGATTACAGGCAAGGTTTGGATGTAATAAGCCATATCAGGATTTACATATATTTAACACATTATAATTATGGAGTTAGAAGCCGCATTGGATTAATTCCGGTGCGGCTTTTTTGATGTACAAATACAGCAGAGCAGAAGAAATTGCGGTATTTTCAAATTTGTGATACATAAAAGAGTAATCTTAGCCGTTTTGTGGTTCACAAATAGGAAATTTTAGAGTAAAATATAGCTAATTTTAATACAGTAAAGCGAAAAAGATTATATGATGCGGAGGAACGGAGGATGAAGAGTAAAAGGTGGTACATAATAGCACTGTTATCGGCTGGCTGCATTGCAGTCAACTGTGCCGGAAAATTTCTTGCGCTCCGGCTGCAGCTTCCGCTGTGGTTAGATTCGTTTGGCACAGTGCTTGCGGCATATATGATGGGGCCTGTATGTGGTGCTATGGTTGGCGTGACAGGCAATATAATCTACTCGATTGTTAATTCGTGGGACAGTTATATATATGCCATTGTGAGCGCAGTGGTCGGAATGTCTGTAGGTCTTTGCGCCAAAAAAGGATATCTTAAGAGTCTTTTCGGAGCTCTTTCTATAAGCTTTTTTGTGACTGTTCTTTCAGTCCTTCTTTCGGTTCCGCTAAATTTCCGATTTTCCGGCGGATATACTCAGAATATATGGGGAGATGGCATCATTGATGCTATGGAATTAATAGGCTTTAATAATTTTTTCAGCTGCTGCATGGGACAGTTCTATCTTGATTTTCTCGACAAGGTGATTACGGTTCTGTCACTATATGTTACGATAAAGCTGATTGGGAAAAAGCGTGCAGGTAAGACAAAAAAAGATGTTGTGCGCCATGCGGCACAGATAATATTGATAATTTTTATCAGCAGCCTGTCAGTCCAGAATATTCAGGCAGCGGACTTTGATAATGAAAAAGAAAATCAGGATGAGAATGTGCAGACAACAGATTACAGTGAATATCTTCAGACCGTGTATGGTAGAAAAAATGGTATTCCCGGAGGCTCCGCAAATGATATTGCACAGACAAATGACGGTGTGCTGTGGTTTGGAACGTATGGGGGTCTGTACAGGTATAACGGAAGCGAATTCGAATGGATGGACGAGTATGAGTCTGTAAAGACTGTGAATTGTCTTTATAAGGATGAGGAAGGCAGACTGTGGATCGGAACAAACGATAACGGAGTATCTATTCTCATTAATGATACATTGACGAATGTCATTTCACACAAGGACGGACTTGCCGCTGATGCTGTAAGATGTATAACCCAAAGCTCGGATGGAGACTACTATGTCGGCACTACAGGGGAACTTTCCATTGTAACCTTGTCGGGTGGAATGGCTGTCAAGAGCATAGTGCATGATGTCACATATGCGCAGAGCATGGATGCGGACAAGAATGGTGATGTAGCTGTTGTAACTGATGCAGGCTCATTGTATCTGCTTAATGGAGGAAGGATTGTGAATATGCAGCTTCCGGGTAGCGGCAATGAGTATACAAGCTGCAGTTATATTGATGATATGTTATATGTGTCAACTGCTACAGATGAGATACATATATATTCTACACAGGATGGAAAGCTTAGCTTTGTAAAAAAGCTTGTATGCGATGGCATAAAGAATATAAAGGCGCTGTATTACAATGATGACAATACATTGTTCGTATGTGCCGATAACGGTGTGGCATATTTTGATGCATATGGCAATTATGAGATGATAAATACAGGAAATTTTAACAGCTCAATAGATCATATGCTTGTAGATTATCAGGGAAATCTATGGTTCACATCGTCAAGACTTGGCATAATGAGAATGTGCAGGTCTGTATTTAAAAGGCTTAATTATGAAAATGATTCGGAGGATCAGGTTGTAAATTCAACAGTACTGCGTGGAGATATTCTTTACATAGGAACGGATAACGGACTTACAGCTTACAATCAGAGTGAAGAACAATGTGTGAGTAATGAACTTACACAGAGATTAGAAGGCGTGAGGGTAAGATGTGTATACAATGATTCCGCCGATAATCTTTGGGCATGTACATCGGGAAAAGGGATATATTGTTTTTCAAATGATAACACGCTTAAGGTATATGACAGCAGTAATGGCGCAAATGGCAATAAATTCAGGACAATCACGCAGCTTGTGGATGGCACGGTGCTTGCGGCCGGAGATTCAGGGCTTACATTTATAAAAAATGGCACAGTAACCGAAACGATAGGATATCAGGAAGGAATGGCAAATACCAAAGTACTCTGTGTCATTGAGAAGGATAGTGGGATATTGCTTGCCGGAACTGACGGAAATGGTATTGATGTCATAAAGAACGGAAAGGTTATAGACAATTATGGCAAGGATGACGGATTAAGCTCGGAGGTTGTTCTGCGAATGGTTGCAGATAAGTCAGGTGATGGTATCTTTGTTGTGACAAGCAACAATATATGCTATATGACAGACGACAACATAAGAATTCTCGATAATTTTCCGTATTACAATAATTATGATATAGTGCAAAGCAGTGACAATACGCTGTTTGTGCTCAGTTCGGCTGGAATATATGTTGTGGACAGGGATGAGCTTATTTCAGGGGAAGAGCTTGAGTATAAGCTGTTAAACAGCGGCGCAGGTCTTGAGGCGGCACTGACACCGAATGCATGGAATCATATTGACGGTGAAGGCAGTCTGTATCTGTCAACGGATGCCGGAGTAGTGTGCATGAATTTGAATAACTATGAAGTGTCTGTCCGTTCATACAGAATGCAGATGAAGTCTATAAAGCTTGATAATGTAAGGCATATGGTTGACAGTGGCGAAGATATCCATATCGGAAGCGGTGTACAGAAGATTGAAATTTTTCCGGAGATTATCAATTATTCGATAAACATTCCGTATGTCAGTGTGTATCTTGAAGGCTTTGACGAGAAGCCGGCAGTAATGCCTCAAAGTGAGCTCGCAGGCATTATATACACAGGTCTTCCGATAGGCACATATACTTTCCACTTAGCTGTATTAGACAGTAAAGGACAGAATGTTATTGTCGAAAACACATATACAATGATAAAGGATGCAGAGATATACGACCATTGGTGGTTTATCTTTTATATGGTGGCAGTGTTTGCGATAGCAGTTGCATATCTTACATGGCTTGTGTTCAGAACACAGGTACAAAAGGCGATGAACCTGCAGAAAAAGGAGCTTGAACTTGCCAGAGCCCAGATTGAGATGGGAAATGAGACTGTTCTTACGATAGCGAGGACGGTTGATGCAAAGGATGTCAATACGAGTGAACATTCAGCAAGAGTGGCTGAGTATTCGGTTCTTATAGCGCAGGAGTTAGGCTTTGACGAAAAGAGCAGGGAGCAGTTGAAAAAGGCTGCACTGTTACATGATATCGGTAAAATAGGAATTCCCGACAGTATACTTAACAAACCCGGTCGGCTTACAGACGAGGAATATGATATAATGAAATCCCATGTTGTCAAGGGTGGAGAGATTCTTAAGAGCTTTACGTTGATAGAGCATGTTGAGGAAGGTGCACTTTACCATCATGAAAGATATGACGGAAAAGGCTATGTGCATGGACTTAAGGGAGAAGAGATTCCGCTCAATGCCAGAATAATCGGAATTGCGGACACATTTGATGCGATGACAGCTAACAGAGTATACAGAAAGCAGCTTGATATGGACTATGTGATAGGCGAGTTAAAAAGATGCAGTGGGACTCAGTTTGACCCTAAGCTCGTTGACATAATGCTAAGACTCATAGATGAAGGAAAGATTGATATAAAGAGCCTGTATGAGAAAAAGCCGTCCGGAGGGGAGAAAGAGCATGAAAAGTAAATATTTCATAACATTTATCACTTGTGTATCTGCTATAGCAGCAGTATTTTTGCTTACACGTTTTTTCAGAGCGGATGATGAAAAAAAAATAAAGGCCGGGTTTATATATGTTGGAGATGCAAGCACCGGTTATACAGGAAATTTTATAGATGCACAGCTTGAGCTTGAGAATGTATATTCTGACAATGTTCAGACATTGGCAATGTATAATGTGGCAGAGGGGACGGAGAGCGAATATTTGCAGCAGCTTGTCGATGCCGGCTGTGATATTATCTTTTCCACCAGCTATAACTATGGAATAACGACTAAAGAATTTGCTATGCGCTATCCCGACATAGAATTCTGTATGGCAACTTGTGACAATGCGAACGAGGAGCCGTATCTTGACAATTACCACACCTTCATGGGTGCAATATATGAAGGAAGATATACAGCCGGAGTCGCCGCAGGGATGAAGCTTAAGGAGCTCATTGACAATGGTGTTATAACGAAGGAACAGGCAAAAATTGGGTATGTCGGTGCATATCCGTATGCGGAGGTTATATCGGGTTATACGGCTTTTTTACTTGGCGTGCGCTCAATTGTTCCGGATGCTGTCATGACTGTGAAGTACACTTACAAATGGAATGACTATCTGATTGAAAAAAAGTATGCAAAACAGCTTATAGATGAAGGCTGTGTTATAATATCGCAGCACTCGGATACGGTGGGGCCTGCCATAGCATGCGAGGAGACTGATGTATCAACACCTGTATACCTTGTGAGCTATAATCAGAGTATGGCTGATATCGCACCGACTACATACATCACGGGCTGTAAAATTAATTGGAAGCCGTATGTCATAGGCGCAGTAGGTGCTGTGATGAAGGGCAGACCGATAGAAAAGGCGGTAAAGGGAAATGTTGTCGGAAATGATATAGGTGCCGGTTTTTCCGAGGGCTGGGTTGAGATGTTAAAGCTAAATGAAGTCATTGCCGCAAAAGGAACAAGGGAGAAGATAGAGGAGGTCATTGAAGGCTTTAAAAGAGGTGATATAGAGGTGTTCAAGGGAGATTATATAGGCATAAATGTTGATGATCCTGATGATGTGTACGATTTATCGGAAGGGTACAAGGAGAACAATAACAGCTCTGCACCTACTTTTAAATATATTCTTCAGGATGTTATAACTATTGAGTGACAAGAGTGAGACAGTAGGGAAGTTTTCTCTTGATTTACTTGGATGATATGTTAAAATACTGTATATGATGCCTAAGTACGGAGTTAAATCATTTTGAATTCCGGCTTTATTATATATTGCATTATGTAGATTGGAGACGATATGTCAGGCTCAGCATTTGGAAATATATTCAGAATAAGCACATGGGGAGAATCGCATGGAAAGGCTCTTGGAGCTGTGATTGATGGCTGTCCGGCCGGTCTGTTGTTATGCGAGGAAGATATCCAGACATTTCTTGACCGCAGGAAGCCGGGACAGTCTAAGTATGTGACGCAGCGCAAGGAGAGCGATAAGGTTGAGATACTCTCAGGAGTTTTTGAAGGAAGGACGACAGGAACGCCGATTTCGCTTATTGTAAGGAATGAGTCGCAGCGTTCGGCTGATTATTCGGATATTGCCAATTATTACAGACCCGGACATGCTGATTATACTTTTGACGAGAAGTACGGCTTCAGGGATTACAGAGGCGGCGGACGTTCATCAGGACGTGAGACGATAGGCAGAGTTGCTGCCGGTGCAGTCGCTTCTAAGATTTTAAAGCAGCTTGGCATTGAAGTATATGCTTATGCGAGTGCCATTGGCGGTATAGAGCTTGATAACAATAATTTTTCACTTGCTGAGAGAGATAACAATCCTTTTGCAATGCCGGATGCGAAGGCGGCACAGAAGATTAAGGAGTATGCCGACAGGAAGCTTGAAGAATGCAATTCGATGGGCGGAATCATTGAGTGCGTTGTCGGGAATATGCCTGCCGGGATTGGTGATCCGGTATTTGACAAGCTTGATGCGAATCTTGCCAAGGCTGTAATGTCTATAGGTGCTGTCAAGGGTGTGGAGATTGGTGACGGCTTTAAGGCAGCGCAGAGTACAGGACTTGACAACAATGATGCATTCAGGATGCAGGATGGCAGAGTTGTGAAAAAGACCAACCATTCAGGCGGGATACTTGGCGGAATCAGTGACGGTTCGGACATTATTTTAAGGGCTGCAATCAAGCCTACACCGTCAATAGCTTCAGTCCAGCAGACTGTAAATAAGCATGGTGAAGAGATTGATATATCTATACATGGCAGACATGACCCTATGATTGTTCCGAGAGCAGTCGTAGTTGTGGAAGCGATGACAGCAATCACACTTGTCGATATGCTTTTTACAGGCATGACGAGCAGGCTTGACAGGATTGCCGATTTCTATAAGAGCTAAAAGGATTATATATAAGTTAAGATTTTTGGAGGAAACAGATAGTATATGTATGAATTATTGACAACAGATGGAATGGCTAAGAGAGGAACATTTCACACTGTTCACGGGACAGTACAGACACCGCTTTTTATGAATGTCGGCACAGCTGCCGCCATAAAGGGCGCTGTCGCTACCACAGACCTTAAGGAGATAGGAACACAGGTAGAGTTATCTAACACTTATCACCTTCATGTAAGACCGGGAGATAAGATTGTAAAGCAGATGGGAGGTCTGCATAAGTTTATGAACTGGGACAGACCGATACTCACGGATTCGGGCGGATTTCAGGTATTCTCACTTGCAAGCCTTAGAAAGATTAAGGAGGAAGGAGTATATTTCAATTCCCATATAGACGGAAGAAAGATTTTTATGGGGCCTGAGGAGAGCATGCAGATTCAGTCTAATCTTGCTTCCACTATCGCGATGGCTTTTGATGAGTGTCCTCCGCATCCTGCTACAAGGGAATATATGCAGAATTCGGTTGACAGGACAACGAGATGGCTTAATCGCTGCAAGGCAGAGATGACACGCCTTAATGGACTTGAAGATACGATAAACAAGCACCAGATGCTCTTTGGCATCAATCAGGGAGGAACCTTTGAAGATATCAGAATAGAGCATGCCAAGGTTATATCAGAGCTTGATCTTGACGGATATGCGCTTGGAGGTCTTGCTGTCGGCGAGACACATGCTGAGATGTATCGTATCATAGAAGAGACTACTCCATATCTTCCTAAGAACAAGCCTACATATCTTATGGGTGTAGGAACACCGGCGAATATTCTTGAGTCGGTTGACCGAGGAGTTGATTTCTTTGACTGTGTATATCCATCAAGAAATGGAAGACATGGCCATGTGTATACGCATAGAGGCAAGATAAATCTTTTTAATGCACAGTACGAGCTTGACAACGAGCCTATAGAGGAGGGGTGCGGATGTCAGGCATGCAGAAATTACAGCAAGGCATATATAAGACATCTTTTAAAGGCTAAGGAGATGCTCGGAATGCGTCTTTGTGTTCTCCATAACCTGTATTTTTATAATCACCTTATGGAGGAGATAAGAACAGCTATAGAAGAGCACAGATACAGCGAATTCAAGAGACAGACACTATACGGACTTCAGGAGCTTGATGGGAATATATATCTGTAAGAAAGTTGGAAGGGTTAGTTTATGTTAGACTCAACGAAACAGAATGTAGTTAATTCGTTATTGACACTTTTAGAAGAAAAACCGATGGATGATATAACCATATCTGAATTGACGCAGCTTGCAGGAATATCGAGGATGACATTCTACAGGAATTATAGCTGCAAGGAAGATATTCTGTCAGAGCATTTTAAGGATGTTCTGGCTCAATATAAAAAGGACATGGGCGAAAAACACGGTCAGGGAAATTATTACGATAAAAAGAACATAGTTCATTGCTTTGAATATTTCTATGAGCAGAGAACATTTCTTGAATCCGTCATGAAAAGAGGTTTTAACTACATTTTTTTGTCGATGGTGGACAAGTATGTGATGAAGACATGGTGGAAGCGTGGAGACGGACAGCAGAAGGCATATTGTCTTCATGCTTTTGCAGGAGCACTTTATAATCTCTATATAAGCTGGGCGATGAATGGATATAAGGAAACTCCGGAGGAGATGGCAGATATATTAGAATCTATGAAGCTTGCAGGATAGAATAAAAAAACTGAAATACATCAAGCTGGTGTATTTCAGTTTTTTTAGTTTTATTTGTGGCATATATTTAAAATACTATGCTTTTGATGTCATATATAATGATATTACAAGCAGTGACATTACATTTAATAATATTAAATGTAATTTATATTTTGCGGAATAAGCCGGCTTTTTTGAGAGCCGGGCGGAGTGCAAGGTAGACAACAGAGGCAACGATAACGGCGATGATAGCATTCACAAGCGTTGTTATCGAGTTAATCTTTGCAAGCGCCTTGGCAAGATCCTGCGGTGTTCCAAGAAGGTACATCTTGTAGAAATATCCTACTATAGGGTCTGCGACAACATTAAATGCCATTCCTGCGATACAGGAAACAACAACCGCAACCGGAAGTCTCTTTGCAGGGAAGCCTTCCTTTGCAATCTTAAATATCTTGTGTGCGACAAGACCAACGATAAGACCGATGCACAGCTTAAGAAGGAAGGTCTTAGGAGCGCTTGTGACATAGCCTGTCATAAGGTCTGAGAGTGTCATTCCGACAGCTCCGGCAAGACCGCCCCACATTCCGCCTAGAAGGAGAGCTGCGAGAACGCAGAATACGTTGCCGAGATGGAACATGGTCTTTTCTGTTCCTACAGGGATATCAATTTTTAGATAACCTGCACCTACATAGCACAGTGCTGCAAGAAGTGCTGCCTCAGCAAGAACGATAATAGGAACATTCTTAGGCTCCTTAGGTGCCGTTACTGCTGCTATGAAGATTACGATACCGATTATTACAAGTACAAGACCTATTGCATATAACATATCTACAGAGCCGTTCGTTCCCGCTTCCTTTAGAGCGGCGTAGCTGTCTGACATTCTTTTAGTGTAGCCGTTGATTCCGAGTACAAGACCGGCGATAAATACTACAGCGGCGATAATTATTCTGACTAATTTGATATTCTTTTTCATAAATGTGAGCTCCATTTCTAATGGTTATTTGAGTGACTGTCTCTGTGTGGTGTGAGCATGTAGAGCACATCTTCAAATGCAACACCATCTGTGAGCGGAATATTGTAGCTGTCGCTTACGGTTATGCATTTTCGGATAAATTGTGCGGCCAGTGTGACAGCTTCAAAAAGACTGTTGCCACGCACAAGAGAGGCACTTATGATTGCTGAAAATATATCACCCGTTCCGCAGCGGGAAATACCGCTTTTTTTCATCTTTATGAGCCGGTGGATGCCAGCTTCGTAGATGTAATTGCCTATGTAATGCGGTGACTCTATACCGGATATAATGACACGTCCGCAGCCGCCTTTCATTTCCTTAGACAGCTTCATTGCCATCATGCACAGAGAATCATCAAGTGCTTTTCCTTTAAGACAGACAACATCATTGTAAGGTGTATCTGTCAAAAAGCAGCTCTCAGTGAGATTAGGTGTTATTACATCACTGTTCTTTAACAGCTCTTTCATTCTGATAAGCATGTCAGGATTGTAAGCCGAGTACAGTCTGCCATTATCTCCCATGACCGGGTCAAGTATAAAAATTCCTCCCAGTGCGAGAAAATCCCGTGAGAATTTGGCTGTGATGTCTATCTGCATCGGGGATGCCAGATAACCTGATAACAGTGCATCAAAATGAAGGTCAAGCTTCTTCCACTCGGACAGATAGCTGTCGAGGCAGCCTGTCATATCATGCTTGTAGAAGCTTTTATAGGCAGTATGATTTGAAAAAATTGCAGTAGGAACAGGACATGCCTGAATTCCCATTGCGGATACAATAGGTATGGACACTGTGAGAGAGCACCTTCCAAAACCGCAAAAATCGTTAATCATTGCAAGCTTTTTCTGGCTGCCGCGGTTCATACCGGATAAATTGTTCATCATGATGAATTCCTTACTTTATTATAATAGATACTTCAGCGCTTCAATATACAATAGCATTGCATGTGGTTATATAAAACAGCCAGTTTTGAATAATTTGACCATACCAGTTATAGGCTTAGCGGTGCAAAAATAGTAAATTAGTTTTACACACCTACTTTTTACCACATTAAAGTATTGACTTATGAATACGAATGAGTTAGAATTCACTTTAACATCTTGTGAATATTTTATCAGAATATTTTATAAAAATATGTTACAGCACCGGTATTATATATCATGGAGAGGGCATATAATCAGGATGTCAAAAAATACACGCGCCGAACAGGTGACTATAGGAGGCAATGATATGGGAAGAGTTTATAATTTTTCTGCAGGACCTGCCGTATTACCAGAAGAGGTCTTAAGAGAAGCTGCTGACGAGATGCTTGACTACAAGGGAACGGGAATGTCCGTTATGGAAATGAGTCACCGATCTAAGGCATACGAGACGATAATTAAGGAAGCAGAAGCTGATATAAGGGAGCTTATGTATATTCCTGACAATTATAAAGTGTTATTTTTACAGGGCGGTGCATCACAGCAGTTTGCCATGATACCTATGAATCTTATGAAAAATAAGAAGGCTGCCTACATTGTCACAGGACAGTGGGCTAAGAAGGCATATCAGGAGGCAAAGCTATACGGCGATGCTGTGGAAGTGGCATCCTCTGCCGATAAGACATTTTCGTACATACCTGACTGCTCAGACCTTGATATTCCTGAGGATGCTGACTATGTATATATTTGCGAGAATAATACAATCTACGGAACTAAGTTTAAGGAGCTTCCTAATACCAAGGGACATACACTTGTAGCCGATGTTTCTTCATGCTTCTTATCTGAGCCTGTCGATGTGACAAAGTATGGTGTAATCTACGGCGGAGTACAAAAGAATATCGGACCTGCCGGAGTGGTTATCGTGATAATCAGAGAGGATCTCATAACAGAGGATGTACTTCCGGGTACACCTACAATGTTAAGATATAAGATTCATGCGGACAACGGTTCTCTTTATAACACACCACCTGCTTATGGCATCTACATCTGCGGCAAAGTATTCAAGTGGTTAAAGAAGCAGGGCGGCTTAGCAGCGATGAAGGAACGCAACGAGAAAAAGGCTAAGATTCTCTATGATTTCCTTGACCAGAGCAAGCTCTTTAAGGGAACAGTTGTGCCAAAGGATCGTTCTCTTATGAATGTTCCTTTTGTAACAGGAAATGAAGAACTCGATGCGAAATTCGTCAAGGAGGCAGCCGCAGCCGGATTTGTAAATCTTAAAGGTCACAGAACTGTCGGCGGTATGAGAGCAAGCATCTACAATGCTATGCCTATCGAAGGTGTGGAGAAGCTTGTGGAATTTATGAAGAAGTTTGAGGAGGAGAATGCATAATGGTAAAGGTTAATTGTCTTAATAAGATTTCCAAGGCCGGAATGAAGCTTTTTTCAGATAAGTATGAGATAGTTGATGATTTTGCACAGGCAGATGCAGCACTTGTAAGAAGTGCCGCAATGCACGATATGGAGCTTTCTGACAGTCTTCTTGCCATAGCAAGGGCCGGTGCGGGAACCAACAATATTCCTCTTGACAAATGTGCAGCCAAGGGTGTGGTTGTCTTTAACACACCGGGAGCTAATGCAAACGGTGTCAAGGAGCTTGTGCTTGCCGGACTCTTCATGGCTTCGCGTGACCTCGCAGGAGGAATGAAGTGGGTCGAGGATAATAAGACGGATGAGAATATAGGCAAGACGATGGAGAAAGCTAAGTCGGCTTTTGCCGGAAAAGAGATAAAAGGAAAGAAACTCGGTGTAATCGGTCTTGGCGCTATCGGTGTCCTGGTCGCAGATGCCGCCGTTGCTCTTGGCATGGAAGTATATGGCTGTGACCCATTTCTGTCCGTTGAGCATGCACTCAACCTTTCAGGTGAAGTTAAGCTTGTAAAGACAAGGGATGAGATATTCGAGCAGTGTGATTATATAACAGTACATGTTCCGCTTCTTGATGATACAAAGGGCATGATTAACAGCCTCACAGTTGAGAAGATGAAGGATGGCGTTGTCATCCTGAACTTCGCGCGTGACCTGCTTGTAAATGATGATGCAATTCTTTCAGGTATCGCCTCAGGCAAGATTGCGCGCTATGTGACGGACTTCCCTACAGCAAAGCTTGCAGGACAGCCGAAGGTGGTTGCGTTCCCTCATCTTGGAGCATCAACGGAGGAGTCCGAGGACAACTGTGCTGCAATGGCGGTTCGTGAGCTCATGGATTATATTGAGAACGGAAATATCAAGAATTCCGTCAACTATCCTGCATGTGACATGGGTGTATGCAGGAGCACGGCGCGAATCCTTATCAACCACAAGAACATGCCTGCGATGATAAGCAGCTTCACAACTATTGTAGGTGGGGCAGGAATCAATATCGATAACATGATAAGCAAGAGCAAGGGCGATTACGCATATACTATGTTTGATGTTGCAAGCATACCTTCTAATGATGTCATAGACAAGATGAAGAGTATGGAGGGCGTTGTGAAGGTCAGAGTGTTGGTATAATGCATAAATGTGTCCACCAATTCGTTGATTTTTTCATCTGAAAGTTCGGTGTTTGCAGATACAGCACAGACTGCACTACGCCAGATTGAGGACAGGAACTATGATGCCTAATTGATAAATCGCGGAATACCAAAATCCCGCATACAACATTACGGCTTTGCCTTTGAAGGAAAAAGGTGCTTATAGCTAAATGGAAATGCGTTGTAAAATAATATCACATAAAATAAGGAATAAGGACATGTGTAAAAATATTCATCCATAGCTTAAACGGGGTGACATCATAATATGATGTCACCCCGTTTACTATTCTTTTATATCTTCAAAATTAAATTATCACCTAGCATACCATTCACTTCCGGTCATTTTGAACGCAGAATAAGCAATCCCCCGCTTCAAGTGTGTAGAGCACTAAGCGGGGGTAAGGGGGATGCTTATGTCAGTGGGAGTTAAAAGCTCCCACTGACAGTTCGCAAAGCGACTGCGTTCATGAGCAAGTAGAGAAAGCGGATTGCGAGTGTCCGCTTTACATGCATGCAAAGAGACTAGCGGGATACATAAAGAAATTTCGAATTGGAGTCATTTATGATGAATGATTTGAATTTTCAAAAGTGGTAGGTCGCCTAAATGGCTACGCGCGGTTTAGTATTTTACAATGACAGGATATTGGGATTGTCTTACGTTTTTTACGGTGGAATTTAAAATCCAATTATGTTATACTACTTATATAATATAGTCATATAGTGTGATGCAGGCGATGAAGAAGATTTTGCTGCTTGTATTATTTCTATTTCGACTTAATATAAGGCAGTGTATATATTTTTTGGGAGTGATAAAGTTGCAGGACACATATGAAAATTATGTGGGAAGGATAATTCAAAATGAGCGCGTAAGACGGGGACTTACTATATACGATGTAAGTGCTGGAATATGCAGTGCAAGCGTGTATGTCAAGTTGGAGAGCGGAGATTATGCGGGAGGAATACATATACTCAGGGCATTGTGCCAGAGGCTTGGAATTAATTCGGATAGGTGTGGAACATATCTTGCGAAAGCGGAATATGATGAGATGATGGACAGGCTGTATATACTTGAGGATATCAGGGAGGGAAGGCTTGATAAGGCGTGGGCTGGCGTTGAGAAATACCGGACGACATATAAGGATATACCGCTTAACAATCAATTTATTATGTTTATTCGCGGCAGGCTTGCCGAGCTGGACGGAGAGCGTGAAAAAGCACTTGAATTGTATGGAGAGGCTCTTAACATTACCATGTCAGAATATCAACAGTTGGAGAGAATACCGTGTATAACCATTTATGAAGCATATATGATGCTTGATGCCGCACGCGTTAGTGCAGAACTAGGAAATGAGCAGACAGCATATAAAATGTATATGATTCTTTTGAGATACTGTGGGAATTGCAATGCCGAGAGCTGGAATGCGGTATGCATATATCCTAAGACGGTGTGCGATATGGTGGATTTCATAGGAATTGACAATATGAGCACCAGAGAAGCTGGAGAAATGTTGAGGCACTGCATATCTGCACTGGATATCCTGAGAGAGACGGAGAGGCTCCATTATATAAGACCGCTTTTGAGAAATATAATTGAACTCGGTAAAAGAGAAAAAAGTTCTGATTATAGTATTAAGGGTTATATCGAACTACTAGAGTGTTTGAATAAGCTTTTCAAAAAATATGGGCATGAACGGGAACTGTTTGAGTGGTATCCATATTATGTTGACTGCGGTTTTTGCTGTGTAAATGAACTTATAGAGGAACGCAGGTGTATGCGGGGTATGTCTATAGAGGAACTTGCAGGCACTACCCAGAGCGCGCGAAATGTGCAGAGAATCATAAAAGGACAGGTATCTCCGAGCTACAAAACGTCAAAGGAGCTCTTGGATAAACTGGGATTGAAGGGTGTTCTTAGAAGCGACGTGATTGTGGCGGATAATATTGAGGCTTATAAATTGTGGGATAAACTTTTAATGCATGTTGAGATGTGTGATTTTAAACATGCGGAATATGTACTTACATGTTTGCAGTCAAAGTTGGATTCTTCAATAGAAATTAATCATGTAGTATTAGAGTACTTTAATATATGGTTAGAGATGCTACAAGATGAAACAAAACTTCAGAAAAATGTATACAAGCTTGAAAAGCTTCTTCCATTTAAAATTAGTGAAATTGGAAAGTACAAATATATTATTAAGCATGAAGGTATTGTGTTATCTACTTATATTGTATTTATGGATATATTAAAAGAATATGATTCAATACCATCTTACGAAAATATGACATTGTGGATTGCAGATGAATTTTCAAAAAGGAAGTTTGCAAGTATTTTTGAGCTTTTGAGTTTGAGGTATGCCAATTTCTATGGCAATATAGGAGATTATCTTAAATCAGACCAAATTGCTGGGGAAGGAATTGAGATTGAATTAGAGTGTGAGAGAATGTCGTCACTAAACACATTGTTGTACTGCATTGCATGGAATAATGGAGAACAGCAGAAAGCAACAGAAAATGATATACAATTCTGCAAATGGGCTTATGAAATTGCAAAGTTTAAAGAAGATAGTATTAGAATGAGTATATATAGAAGATGGATGCAAAGATGAAATGTTAGAAACTTATTTTTTTTCTATTAAATTCGTAGAGGAATCATCTGAAAAAATACTAATTGAATAATCTTTTGAATTGTTGTAACAAATATTAGTGATAAGTGATAGGTTTAAAATATGCATTACTAGAATAAATCCTGTTACAAGAATTAAAATACTTTTTTTAAAATTCATAGTGCATTATCTCCTTTTGATTAATTTTAGTAATTTTATTATATAATGAAGACAGATTTTTACCATGACAAATGAAGAAATTTTTTTCTTTCCTCATTTGTCATGGTCTAAGAAAAAAAATGAGCTATAATGTGTATATACTATTAATAGTAGAATATGTAAGAGCACAGTTGTAGAAAAAAATGCAAATGCATTAAATTGGTAAAAACTTGGGTGTATCAAGAATGTCAAAATATTTGAATTTAGGAGGTTAGTGACTATGAATAAAATGATTTGAAAATTAAGCATTATATGTATGATATTAATTTTGTCTTTTGAAAATTTTGTGACAGTGTATGCTGATGAAAATGGTTATGAAAATGATACGATTTATAGGACTATGATTGAAAATTACTATGAAATGGTCAATGCAGGCAAACAGGAAAATATTCTAGAATTATATACAGATGAACTAGCATTAATTGTTTCTGATTTTTTTAGTGATATTAATAACAAAGTGTTACAACGAGGAATATTTGGGGTTAATACAGCAATAATAACCAATGTAGTTCCTGTATCGTATGGCGAAGAATATTGGCATAATGGAAACATATACAATAATGTAAATACTTATTTTGTGAAGTGTAAAATGGATGTTGAGTTTCCAGATAAATATTATACGCAAGGTAATAATTACTTTATATTTTATATAGGGGGAAGATTCAGAAAAAAGTATTAAGATTCTTAATATTGAAATTCCTACAAATAATTATATTATGTATTATGATAGTAATGAGGAAGATTGTATTGAATACATACATAATAGAAACATTATGATTTATGGAGAAGATTTAGATGCAATACAATCGAGACAGCAGACAAGTGAACAATCAATATATGTAGATTATGTAAAAAATCCAAGCAAAATACGTGTACTTGTAAATGGAAATGTGGTGACTCGTGAATTGAAGGATTATTGTAAAACGGTAGCCGCTGGAGAGATTACAGTATTAAAAAATACGGAGGCATTAAGGGCATGTGCTTTATCAATAAAAATGTTTGCGATACATCACATTTTATCAGCTGCAACTGGAACTAATTACGATATAAATGCTACTGACCAAGTATTTAATGAAAATAATACAAGGACAGAAGCTTGTAATAATGCTGTAGATTATACATTTAATTATTTTTTATTAGATATGTATGGTAGTATGTTTAAAACATTTTATAGAAAATCATCATCTTCAACGGATGGGCAGTATTGTAAGCAAAATGGTGGTATGCTATCGCAAATGGGAGCAGATAATTTAGCAGATGATGGTAAAAATTGGAAGGAAATATTAAAATATTATTATACAAGAAAAACTAATATAAGTTATTATAATACAGCTGTTAAAAGTGGGTCATTAATAATAACTACAACTCATGTCCATGACTGGAGCGGAGGAACAACTTGCGGATATTGTGGTGCAATAGCCGATTAAAAAATGTAAGGAGATGGATATGCTAAACAAAAAGAGCAAAATGCTTATTATGCTGTTATTCATATTTATACTCACCGGATGCAGCGGTCAGTCAAAAGAAAAAAAGACAGAATATAAATCACTTGCAGATTTTGTTTCACAGACAGAGGGAGAAATAGAGTTTGTTGACATGGATGGTGAGGGGCTTGGAGCAGATGAAAGAACTTATACATATGATTATAGGAGCGGAGTTTATGATGTCGTTTTGAAGTATCAGCTCGGAATAACAGGAAGTATTACTATAAATAATATAGAATATGAACTTGCTGCAACCGATGATTTGAGCAGTGGAGGAGTTCCGCAGATTGCATTGTATGATATCAATAATGATGGGACTTCTGATGTGATTGTGAAGTGGCAGCTATGGCGTGGTGTAAAGAGTGTGATATTTATGTCGGGAGGAGCTGGCTATACATATATGCCATCGGTGACGGACAGCCAGACAGAATATATGGGTTATACTGCAAAGTATGTGGACGATTATAAGATTAATGTTGTATCGGATGAATTTTCGGTAAATGCTGATTTTGCACTTGGAGATTGGTTCATTGATAGTGATAAGGACTCTGCTAATTGGGTATACGATTCATCCGGCAGAGTGAAGGATGAATATAAGAATGTGCATATTACAGCCGATGCCGATGTGGACATAGTATATTTTGTTAAGGACGACAAGGTGTATGTATGTCACAGGGCACAGTTTTGCAATGACCTTATTTGGAGCGGTGTAAGTCTCAACAGAGTGTACAGAGTCGATGATGGCTCATATACGATAGAGGGAATATATCTTGACGAGGAATATATATACTTTGGATGGTAAAAAAGAGGAGAAATTTATATGAAAAAAAAGGTTTATTGTGCACTTGGTGCAGGCATTATAGCAGCATCGCTTATTGGCTGTGCCGGAAATGATAATCATCAGAGTGGTGTGTCTACAGAAAGTGAGACAGTGACATTTACAAGTGAAAGCAGTACTGAAAACGCAGCAACGAAGAAAGAAACACAGACGCAGGAAAAAGATACAGATAAAGAAAATAATAAGGACGTACCTGAATTTTTGCATAATATTGCAGATGAAGTTGTGGCTGATAGTGAACAGTTTACTATTTGGGAAAGTTATTCAATGCATAAATCGTATGAAACACAGGGGTTCGGATTTTGCGAGCTGATACGGGATGGAGTGAGAAGCGAGGCGTTGTATACGCAGTCGGGAATCGTTATTATTTCAGAGGAGAGGTCCGGAAATACACCGCTATGTACTGTAATGTACAATGGAGACAGCATGACACTGGAGGATGAAATATTCGGTGTGTTTGGTGATAAGCTGAATATATATTTGTATGATTTTGACCAGGACGGAAATGATGAGCTGGTGATTAACAGCTTAGGCGGTGACATGGGTAATAAGGCAGCGGTGATACGAATGGAGCCTTTTGAAAGGATACCGTTTGATGAGATTTTGCCGGGAGAATTTGTTTCTGATGTTGATATTACGGATGTGACAGCTATAAGCAGTGATGAGATAGAGTTTGGATATAGAGTTGAGGACTGGTATGGCAATACATATGAAGATTCGGCAAAATATACGAACTACATTGAAAGCTATGATATATCTGAAAATCAGAATTATTCAGTGACAGGATGGGATGGACAGCTTGGAATGCTGGCAGAAGGAGACAGCGTAACATATTCGTATATGGCACGTATGCAGAGTGAGGATGGAAATGTAAATGCATATTTTGCTCTGATAAAGCTTGAATATAAATACGATTCATCAAAAAATGCTTTTGTATGCGGTAGTGCATCAATGAGTATCGGTGATGGTAAGGAAGATGCAGTATTTTCTCCTAAAAATGAATAGGACAGTATGCAGTGTTTTAATTGCCGCTGTCATACAATGTTTATGATTTTTTAATTGCAAATATCTTACATATCATATATAATGATATAAGTTTTAGCCGGTTCACACAATATAATTCCGGTCAAGGAGGAAAAAATGGTTTTATTAGAGGCAGCAGCAGGCGGAGCATCATCAATACTTTTATTGGTAGGATATATTTTATTCTTTGTAGTGCTCATGTATTTTATAGCAATCCGTCCACAGAAGAAGCAGCAGAAGCAGCTCAATGAGACACTTGCATCTATGGAAGTAGGTGACAGCGTGCTTACGACAAGTGGTTTTTACGGAGTAGTTCTTGATATCACAGATGATGTTGTAATTGTAGAGTTCGGCAACAACAAGAACTGCCGTATTCCTATGCAGAAGACAGCTATCGTTCAGGTTGAGAAGCCTGAGAAGTAATTGCTATAGTTTATGCTATGCATATAGTTATGCTATGCATATAGTTATGCTATGTTATAACTATGTTATCGGACATGTTAATATGATTTAGATGATACACCATTTGGTGCGGACATAAGCTGCACCCGATGGTGTATTTTTTACATATTAATCATAATAAATAATTCGTATTCGTATAAAAACAGTACATAAAAGTTGATGTATTTTAATCTTATATATGTTATAATCGTAACTTGCAAATAAAAAAAAGTTGATGTACCATAATTAGAAAAGCAAAATAGACAGCCGGATACATAAGCACGGCAGTGATTTGGAGGTATGTTATGGAATTTAATGTTACACTTATTCCGGGAGATGGAATCGGACCTGAGATTGTGCGCGAAGCAAGAAAGGTCTTAGACAGAGTGGCAGAAAAATATGGACACAGATTTACATATAAGGAAGTGCTTATGGGAGGCTGCTCAATAGACGCATACGGCGTTCCTCTTACAGATGAGGCACTTGCTACAGCTAAGGCTTCTGATGCGGTTCTTCTCGGAGCAGTCGGAGGAAGAGTAGGAGTTGACAGCTGGTATGAGCTTCCTCCAAACAAGAGACCGGAGGCAGGACTTCTTGCTATAAGAAAAGGACTTGAGCTTTTTGCGAATTTAAGACCGGCATATCTTTACAGCGAGTTAAAGGGTGCATGCCCTCTAAAGGAGGAGGTTGCTGACAAGGGCTTTGACATGATTATTGTAAGAGAGCTTACAGGAGGTCTTTATTTCGGAGAGAGAAACACCAAGGAAGTTGATGGTGTTGTGACAGCGGTTGATACACTTAAGTACGATGAAAATGAGATAAGAAGAATAGCAATCAAGGCATTTGAGATTGCAATGAAGAGAAATAAGCATATTATTAGCGTTGATAAGGCGAATGTTCTTGACACATCAAGACTGTGGAGAAAGATTGTTGCTGAAGTTTCTAAGGATTACCCGGAAGTAAAGGTTGAGGATATGCTTGTTGACAACTGTGCGATGCAGCTTGTGAAGGACCCTGCACAGTTCGATGTGGTTCTTACAGAGAATATGTTCGGCGATATCCTCTCAGATGAAGCGAGCATGATAACAGGTTCCATCGGAATGCTGTCATCGGCAAGCCTTGGAGCCGGCAAGCTTGGTCTTTATGAGCCTAGCCACGGTGCTGCACCGGACATTGCGGGACAGGATAAGGCTAACCCTATAGCAACTATTCTTTCAGCGGCTATGATGCTTAGATATTCATTTGACCTTGACAAGGAGGCTGATGCGGTTGAGGCTGCAGTAAAGAGTGTCATCGCAGAAGGCTATAGAACAGTAGATATCATGGCAGACGGCATGAAACAGGTCAGCACGACACAGATGGGTGATCTTATCGTAGAAAGAGTATAGTTGATAGTAATTTATATCTATATTTTTAAAATTTACTGGATTAAAGTCTGAAAGTGTGTTATAATAAATCAATATTTTTGAGTATGATATGTATTCAAAATATCTTCCGGATATTGAAGTGCGATAAAAATAAGCGATAGAGTCAATTTTCGGTATATTTTTAGAAGAATAAGTATGTTATTTGTGTCGCAGGCATTTCAAATAGCAATACTTTACTCACATTACATAAAGCCTGTGGAATGGAGAATTATTATGAGAAGTGATGCAGTTTTCAAGGGAACACAGCAGGCCCCACATCGTTCCCTGTTTAATGCGCTGGGACTTACTGAGGAGGAGATGAACAGACCGCTTATCGGTATTGTAAGCTCCTACAATGAGATTGTTCCGGGTCATATGAATATTGATAAATTAGTCGAGGCAGTTAAGCTTGGAGTGGCAATGGCAGGCGGCACACCTAGAGTGTTCCCGGCTATCGCAGTCTGTGATGGTATCGCAATGGGACATACTGGAATGAAGTATTCTCTTGTTACGAGAGATTTGATTGCAGATTCAACAGAATGTATGGCACTTGCACATCAGTTTGACGGACTTGTGATGATTCCTAACTGTGACAAGAATGTGCCGGGACTTCTCATGGCAGCAGCAAGAGTCAATATTCCTACAATATTTGTCAGCGGCGGACCGATGCTTGCAGGCAGGGTGGCAGGCTGCAAGACAAGTCTTTCTAGTATGTTTGAGGCTGTAGGAGCTTATGCGGCAGGCAAGATTACTGAGGAGCAGCTTAAGGAGTATGAAGCTAAGACATGTCCTACATGCGGTTCATGTTCAGGTATGTACACAGCTAACTCTATGAACTGTCTTACTGAGGCACTCGGAATGGGACTTCGCGGAAATGGAACAATTCCGGCTGTATATTCAGAGAGAATTAAGCTTGCAAAGCATGCAGGCATGCAGATTATGGAGCTTGTCAAGAAGGATATCAAGCCGAGAGATATCATGACAAAGAAAGCATTTATGAATGCGCTCACAGTTGATATGGCACTTGGCTGTTCAACCAACAGCATGCTTCACCTTCCAGCTATTGCAAGGGAAGCGGGAGTTGAACTTAATGTTGATATAGCTAATGAGATAAGCGCAAGGACACCTAACCTCTGTCATCTTGCACCGGCCGGTCATACATATATTGAGGAGCTTAACGAGGCAGGCGGCGTATATGCTGTAATGAATGAGCTCAACAAGAAAAATCTTTTAAATACAGATGTTCTTACTGTTACAGGTAAGACTATGGCAGAGAATATAGAAGGCTGCGTGAATATGAACACGGAAGTCATAAGACCTATAGACAATCCTTACAGTACAACAGGAGGTATAGCGGTTCTCAAGGGAAATCTTGCACCGGATTCATGTGTTGTAAAGCGTTCGGCAGTTGTCCCAGAGATGATGGTTCATGAAGGCCCGGCAAGAGTATTCGACTGTGAGGAGGATGCAATCGCTGCAATCAAGGGTGGAAAGATAGTTGCCGGAGATGTTGTTGTAATCAGATATGAAGGACCTAAGGGCGGTCCAGGCATGCGTGAGATGTTAAATCCTACATCTGCCATTGCGGGAATGGGTCTTGGCTCAAGCGTGGCACTTATAACAGACGGTCGCTTTTCAGGAGCATCAAGAGGAGCGTCTATTGGTCATGTATGCCCTGAGGCAGCAGTTGGCGGTCCTATTGCTCTTGTAGAAGAGGGAGATACAATTAAGATTAATATACCTGAGAATAAGATTGAGCTTGATGTATCGGATGAGGAGCTTGCAGCAAGAAAGGCTAAATGGCAGCCGAGAGAGCCGAAGGTTACAACAGGCTACCTTGCAAGATATGCTAAGATGGTATCCGATTCCTGCAAGGGTGCGGTACTTGAGAAATAATTTTTTGGGAGGATTCACAGATGCAGTTAAACGGTTCACAGATTTTAATTGAGTGTTTGAAAGAGCAGGGTGTTGACACAGTATTCGGTTATCCGGGTGGTGCCATCCTCAATGTATATGATGAATTATATAAAAATTCAGATAAAATTACACATATTCTCACATCACATGAGCAGGGAGCGTCACATGCCGCTGACGGATATGCCAGAGCTACAGGAAAAGTCGGTGTGTGTTTTGCAACGTCAGGTCCGGGAGCAACAAATCTTGTGACAGGTATTGCAACAGCATATATGGATTCGGTTCCTATTGTAGCCGTTACCTGCAATGTAGGAGTTTCACTTCTTGGCAAGGATTCATTTCAGGAGATTGATATCACAGGTGTGACGATGCCTATAACTAAGCACAATTACATTGTAAAGGATGTAAATAAGCTTGCTGATGTTGTAAGAAGTGCTTTTAAGATAGCAGCTTCAGGCAGACCGGGTCCTGTACTTATCGATATTACTAAGGATGCAACAGCAGCAATGGCTGAGTATGAGTACAAGAAGCCTGAGCCGGTTGAGCGCATCACGGATACGATTAGAACAGAGGACATAGATAAAGCTGTGGAGATGATTTCACAGGCTAAGAAGCCTTTTGTATTTGTTGGCGGTGGAGCTGTAATATCTGGAGCAGATAAGGAACTTGCTGAGTTTGTTAAGAAGCTTCATGCGCCTGTCACAGATTCGCTTATGGGCAAGGGAGCTTTCAATGGAACAGACCCTCTCTATATGGGAATGCTTGGAATGCATGGAACAAAGGCAGCTAACTTCGGAGTATCGGAGTGTGACCTCCTTGTCGTGGTAGGAGCAAGATTCTCAGACCGTGTAACCGGAAATGCCAAGAAGTTCGCCACAAATGCCAAGATTGTACAGTTCGACGTTGATCCTGCTGAGATTAATAAGAATATTAAAGTTGACGCAAGCGTCATCGGAGATATAAAAGAAGTATTAAAGCGCATAAATGAAAAGCTTACACAGCAGAAGCATGATGAGTGGGTAGCCTATGTCGAGGAGCTTGCAAAGAAGTATCCGCTTACATATCATACAGATAAGCTTACAGGTCCATATATTATGGAGAAGCTCTATGAAGTTACAAATGGTGATGCGATTATCACAACAGAGGTAGGCCAGCACCAGATGTGGGCTGCACAGTTCTACAAGTACAAGGAGCCTAGACAGCTTCTTACTTCAGGCGGACTTGGAACAATGGGCTATGGACTTGGAGCGAGCATCGGTGCTAAATGGGGACGCAGAGACAAGACTGTCATCAATATAGCCGGTGACGGCTGCTTCCGTATGAACATGAACGAGATAGCTACAGCTACAAGATACAATATTCCTGTTATCGAGGTTGTTGTAAATAATCATGTTCTTGGTATGGTCCGCCAGTGGCAGACTCTTTTCTATGGACAGAGATATTCGGCTACGGTTCTTGATGATCAGGTAGATTTTGTCAAGCTTGCCGAAGCCATGGGCGCTAAGGGCTACAAGGTTACAACCTGTGAAGAGTTTGAGGCGGCTATAAAGGATGCCATCGCACTCAACATACCATGTCTTCTCGACTGTCATATCGAGAAGGATGACAAAGTATTTCCTATGGTTGCACCGGGAGCTGCAATCTCTGAAGCATTCGGAGAGGAAAAGTTTCTTGATTGCTAGGGAAAAGTGCAGACTGAGAGGTAATATGTAAAGGGTGGTTTCTCCACCCAAATACATATGACTGCGGCTCATTTGTGGTGAATTGAACGCAGAATAAGCAATCCCCCGCTTCAAGTGTGTAGAGCACTAAGCGGTGGGTAAGGGGGATGCTTATGTCAGTGGGAGTTAAAAGCTCCCACTGACATAAGCAAAGCATCGGCGCAGGTGCAGGTGAATACAGCATTTACTTTGCCCGTAAGGGATATGAGGTCTCGGCTCTTGATCTTTCTTGCTATGCAGATAAGTCATTTGATATTGTCCTTCTGTTCGGCCCGCTTTATCATTTGAAAAATGATGCGGACAAACAGAAATGTATAAGCGAAGCAAAGCGTGTCTGCTAAGATGGCGATAAGATCTTCTTCGCCTTTATTTCCAATGACTTTGTTTTTCTCACCGAGTTTGGATATGACGTTGAATATTTCAGCAACGGCGATTATGATAAGGAAACATTCAAGCTTATATATGTGAAAAGCCTGAGCTTTTCGGCATGACGAATCATTTACTGTTCGTGGGAGAAAAGAAATGACCAAAATCCAATATGAAAACTTAATAATCCGTCAAGCCGAAGTTGCTGATGCAAAGCAGCTTACCGCTTGGAGGAATGATGGTGCTGTGATGGCACACGCAGGCTTTTCCAACGGTTCAGAAACGACTATTCACTGACAGTTACATTATCATCTTCGGTTCTGTACAGCACCATTTCCATTTCTTTGCAATATCCGTATT
>ULWV01006894.1_pt1 | contig 33776 bp, 25 predicted proteins | sample 1960651 | NCBI WGS metagenome assembly ULWV01 (sample SAMEA4835820, study PRJEB28245) | human gut metagenome | biome: gut microbiome; material: fecal sample | place: Denmark | collected 2008
GTATGACGTGGCGGAGTTTGCGGCAGAGCCTCGTAAGAAGACCGACGAAGAGGGTAATTGCGGTGTGTATTACGAGATATTTGTCAGATCATTTGCCGATTCAGACGGTGATGGTGTAGGCGATCTGAATGGCGTCACGGAGAAACTTGACTATCTGCAGGAGCTCGGAATCGATGGGATATGGCTCATGCCGATCACTGCATCCGATACCTACCACGGATATTCAGTGACGGATTACGTGACGGTGAATCCCGATTACGGAACGGAGGATGATCTTAAGAGATTGCTTGACGAAGCACACAGCAGAGACATGAAAGTCATCATGGATCTGGTCATCAATCACACTAGTATCAATCATCCGTGGTTTCAGGCGGCAAAGTCCGATGAGAACAGCGAGTACAGAGATTATTACAGGTGGGTGTACAAGACCGACAAGAAAGACTGCAATCATCTTCTCGACAAATCAAGCTGGGGAGATATGGTGTGGCACCAGGAAGGAGACTTCTATTATTATGGTGTGTTCGGCGCGGATATGCCGGATCTGAACTATAATAATCCGGATGTTAGACAGGCTGCGAAGGATGCCGCCGGTCATTTTCTGGAGCTTGGTCTTGACGGTTTCCGTATGGACGCTGCAGTTCATATCTATGGGGCGCACGAGTTCAAGCAGCAGGGAGATTCTGAAGCGGCAAATATCACCTGGTGGAACGAATTTGCCGGTTACTGCGAGAGTATAAATCCTGATGTATACCTGGTGGGTGAGGTATGGCAGGATGACAAGGTGTTGGAAAATTATGTCCGGCCATTTGACACGAAGTTTGATTTTGCAATTCAGCAGAAGATACTGAACTGCGTACAGAAAGGCATGGCGGTGCCAGGATTTGGTGATTCTCTTTCCGTGGCGATAGAGAATATACAGAATAAATATGACGGCGTGGATGTCAACTATCTGAATGGAATATTTGGAGCAAATCACGATCAGGACAGGATAGCATCGTCGGTGAACAGCCTGGATAAGGCGAGACAGATAGCAGCGGTATATATGACACTTCCAGGCAATCCATATATTTACTATGGCGAGGAACTTGGAATGTACGGCAGCAAGCCGGATGAGATGATAAGGACACCATTCCTGTGGGGAGATGACAGTACATACAACACGTCATGGGAAAAGGACGATCAGAATGCAGAGACAAAGGGACTTGACCAACAGATGAAAGATCCGGATTCGATGTATTCATATTACAAGACACTGATAGCGCTTAGAAAAGACAATCCTGCCCTTATGAAAGGAAACTATAGAGCGGCAGCGCTCACAAGTGACAGTGTGATAGCGTACTTCCGTGAGGCGGATGGACAGAAGTTGTTGGTGGTGCACAACTTTTCAGAGAGCGATCAGACGGTATCGCTTGCTGAGTGCGGAGACATAACAGTTACAAATGTACTTTATTCAAGTTCTGGTGAGACAGGTGTGTCAGACCTTAGTTCAGTGAAAGTAGCTGGAAATGAGAGCGTGGTACTGGAACTTGGTGAGTAGATAAAAAATCCCAATTTAAAGGAGGCTTTCCATGAAGAAAATACTAATAACGGGTGGTACAGTATTTGTAAGCCGGTATGCGGCGCAGTATTTTGTGGACAAAGGCTATGAGGTGTATGTGGTGAACAGAAATTCAAGACCGCAGGTTCCAGGTGCGAAGCTTATAGAAGCGGACAGGCATGACCTGGGAGACAAACTCAAAGACATCTATTTTGATGTTGTGGCGGACATAACCGCATATAATGCGGAAGATATCACAGACTTATGTGACAGCCTTGGTTCATTTGGTCAGTATATCATGATCAGCTCAAGTGCAGTGTATCCAGAGTATGGAGATCAGCCATTCCGTGAAGATTCAGAACGGGCACTCAACAGATACTGGGGGTCATATGGTACGGATAAGATTGCTGCGGAGGATGCATTACTTGACAGAGTGAGTGATGCTTACATACTCAGACCACCATATATTTATGGACCTATGAACAATGTATACAGGGAGGCTTTTGTATTTGACTGCGCCAGGGCGGACAGGCCATTTTATCTGCCCGGAGATGGTGGAATGAAGCTGCAGTTCTTCCATGTGAAGGATCTCTGTATCCTGATGGAGAGAGTAATAGAGGAAAAGCCGGAGACTCATATCATGAATGTGGGAAATGTGGAGCCGGTTACTATAAAAGACTGGGTGACGATGTGTTACGCCTGCTTTGATAAGATCCCTGCGTTTGTAAATGTCAGTGAGGATATAGAACAGAGAAATTATTTCAGTTTTTATAACTATGAATATTATCTCGATGTGCAGCAGCAGAACAAAATATACCCGGAGACAATATCATTGGAAGATGGATTGAAAGAATGCGCAGAGTGGTATGTGGAAAATGAATCAGAAGTTGGGAAAAAGTCATATATGGAATATATAGACTGTAATTTAAAATAATGTACGTTGGTGCAGCGATATTGTAAATGATATGTATTTAGGGAGATCTGGAGCTTTGGCTCCGGATCTTTTTTTATAGATATACATTCAAATATCGTCGAGATATACGATGTGTATAAATTCATTAAGAAAGTGTAAATTCGTTATAAGCGTGTTTACATCTTTGCTATTATTGATATAATGCAGATACAGAAAAAGAGTCGAAAAATTAGTCTTATGTTTCTATTCATATTTTGTGGTTGCTACGGGATGTTTTCAGTTCCAATTTAGTTCCGATTTTAGGTTTATATGATTGTTACAATACATAACTATAGTAAGGAGTAATTGCATGATAAAAAACAGAAATATAGAAATAATAACAGATAAGGTTGTAAAAAGCTTGTAGTAATAAATGATATACGTTTTAAGGAAAAACGGAAAATTGACTGGGATGATGTTGCCCGGTATTTAAAAGGGTATGTTGCAAAAGCAAAGGCAAATTCGGCTACAGCGATACCAGAACTTATACAAATAGCGACAAATCCTAAATGGGAGGAAAACAGAAAAGAAAAGCATAATAAAAAAGGAAACGAGCAACCCACAACAGTAAAAAGTGGTAAAAACCCATTTCCTTTTATATATACTATTTCAACACGCTTCTTTTGTCAAAAATCTATAAATTACTTATTGTTAGCGTTGTCCTTCTCCTCACGCTTCTGATCCATCATAGCACGAACCTTCATTGAAAGACCGAACAGGTTGATGAAACCTGAAGCATCCTTGTGATCGTAGAGGTCACCAGTTGTGAATGAAGCAAGGCTCTCTGAGTACAGAGTATAGTCTGATGTAGTACCAGCCTTGATGATGTTACCCTTGTAGAGCTTCATCTTTACATGACCGGTTACACGCTCCTCAGTCTTGGCAACAAATGCTGAAAGGCTCTCGCGGAGAGTGCAGAACCACTTGCCCTCGTATACAAGTGCTGCGAACTTTGTTCCGACAAGCTTCTTGTACTCCATAGTATCACGGTCAAGTGTGAGCTCCTCAAGCTGCTTATGAGCCTCTGTGAGGATAGTTCCACCAGGTGTCTCGTATACACCACGTGACTTCATGCCGACAACACGGTTCTCAACGATATCGATGATACCGATACCGTGTTTTCCGCCGAGCTTGTTCAGCTCACGGATGATATCAGAAGTCTTCATCTTCTTGCCGTTGAGTGCTACAGGGTAGCCCTTCTCAAAGTCAAGGTCAATGTACTCAGGCTCATCAGGTGCCTTCTCAGGTGTAACTGAGAGAACCAGAAGGTCATCGTAGTTTGGCTCATTTGCAGGATTCTCAAGCTCAAGACCCTCATGGCTGATGTGCCAGATGTTACGGTCACGGCTGTAAGAATGCTTTGCATCAAATGGAAGATCGATGCCGTGTGCCTTACAGAATGCGATCTCATCCTCACGTGACTGCATAGTCCACTCAGGCTGTCTCCATGTAGCGATAACCTTGATGTCCGGTGCAAGAGCTTTGATAGAAAGCTCAAAACGAAGCTGGTCGTTACCCTTACCTGTAGCTCCGTGGCAGATGGCAACAGCGCCTTCCTTACGTGCAACCTCAACAAGTTTCTTTGCAATGATAGGTCTTGCAAATGAAGTACCGAGAAGATACTTGTTCTCATATACAGCGTCAGCTTGAACTGTTGGCATGATGTACTCATCGCAGAGCTCATCTACAACATCGATGATGTAAAGCTTCTCAGCTCCTGAGTACTTTGCTCTCTCGTCAAGTCCCTCAAGCTCGCTCTCCTGACCTACATCTATACATGCACAGATAACATCGTATCCGTATGTCTCCTTTAACCATGGGATGATGGCAGTGGTATCAAGACCGCCTGAATAAGCCAGTACAACTTTTTCTTTAGCCATTTTAATAAATCCTCCTATAAATATAGTGTTTTGAAAAATTACTTTATAATATATTCCATTTTTCGCCTACATGAACTATACAACGCAAATGTATATTATGCAAGTGATTTTTCAAAATATCCATTAGATCAGCGTATAATATGCATGTAATTTATGCATGGATACATAGCTAAATGGCGGCGAAAACGTTGATAAACCGTATATTATTAGCGAATATGCAAATATTCAAAAAAACCATTGCATAATATACAAACAAAATGTATAATTATAAAAGTTTTGTATGAGGACTAACATATCGACTGATGAGTAAATGGAATATTCAGAGATTGAGCGGGCAGAATTAGATTGTCAGGAAACAAGTCGATCATTACCTATAATATACATGTAATATACATGCTGATTAGATGTGTAATATACATGCTGATGAGATGCATGTTGACGAGGCTGACTAAGTGGGTATACAATCAAACAGGATATGCCTTAAGACCAATTCGTGGGAATGGGAATATATATTATTAAAGAAATGTACATTAACATGGTATATCCGTGTCGTTTTATAGAAAAATAAAATGAAGAATGAAAAATAATATATAAATTTTTACATATATATGGAGGCAGTTATGATTAAGGTAGGAATTATCGGATCAACAGGATACGCAGGACAGGAGATAGTAAGAATCCTTCTTGGACATAAGGAAGCGGAGATCGTATGGTACGGTTCAAGAAGCTTTATCGATCAGAAATATTATCAGGTATACGGCAATATGTTTCAGATCGTGGACGCAAAGTGTATGGATGACAATATGGATGAGCTTGCTTCAAAAGTAGACGTCATATTTACAGCCACACCACAGGGACTGTGCGGATCACTGGTGAATGAGGAGATTCTGTCAAAGGTGAAGATCATAGATCTCAGTGCAGATTTCAGAATAAAGGATGTCGCTACTTATGAGAAGTGGTACAAGATAGAGCACAAGAGCCCACAGTTTATTGACGAGGCTGTGTATGGTCTCTGTGAGATCAACAGGGAGGATATAAAGAAGTGCAGACTCCTTGCAAATCCGGGATGCTACACAACGTGTTCCATCCTTTCACTCTATCCACTGGTTAAGGAAGGTCTGGTTGATGCCAACTCCATCATCGTTGACGCCAAGTCCGGAACATCAGGTGCAGGAAGAGGCGCGAAGATTGCCAATCTCTACTGTGAGGTCAATGAGAGCATAAAGGCTTATGGTGTTACGACACACAGACATACCCCTGAGATAGAGGAGCAGCTTGGATATGCGAATGGCAGTCCGATAGTTATCAATTTTACACCACACCTTGTTCCTATGAACAGAGGAATACTTGTGACAGCATATGCCAACCTCAAAGAGAAGGTTGATTATGAGACAGTGAGAGCCGCATACGATAAGTACTATGCAAATGAGAGATTTATCAGGGTCCTCGACAAGGATGTATGTCCTGAGACAAGATGGGTAGAGGGCAGCAACTATGTGGATGTCAATTTCAAGATAGATGAGAGAACAAACAGAGTAATCGCCATGGGTGCACTTGACAATCTTGTAAAGGGTGCCGCTGGTCAGGCGGTACAGAACATGAACATCATGTTTGGATTTGACGAGGCAGAAGGACTTCGTATGGCTCCTGTATTCCCGTAAAACGAAGAGTAACATATGTATGAAGATGCAGGCATATGCAAGAATTGTTTAGATATCTGATCAATAAGATATGCTTGAAGATACACTTGGAAATAAGGTGGTAGGATGAAGATAATTCCTGGAGGCGTGACAGCACCTATAGGCTTTAGGGCAGCGGGATTACATGTTGGAATAAGAAGAAATAAACTGAAAAAAGACATGGCACTTCTGGTGAGTGATGTTCCGGCTCATGTGGCAGGAGTATTTACACAGAACATGGTTCAGGCGGCACCGGTCATATACGACAGGCGGCTTTGCCAGAATGTGGGAATGTGTCAGGCACTGGTGGTGAACAGCGGTGTGGCGAATACCTGTACCGGAGAGCAGGGAATCCATGATGCGGAGGCTATGGCGGATCATGTAGGTAAGAGTCTTGGCATAGACCCGGACATGGTGGCGGTGGCTTCCACCGGAGTCATAGGAATGAGACTTCCGATGGATGTCATACAGAGAGGCATAGATATGCTGGTGCCAGAACTTTCATACTCGATAGATGCCGGAGCTGATGCGGCGGAGGCAATAAAAACGACGGATATCTATAAGAAGGAGATAGCCGTAACTTTAGAGATCAAAGGGCAGCAGATCACCATAGGAGGAATGTGCAAGGGGTCAGGAATGATAAATCCAAACCTCGGAACCGTACTCAGCTTCATCACGACTGATCTGAATATCAGCTCAGAGCTGTTAGGCAAGGTGCTGAAGTCAGATGTGGTCGATACATATAATATGGTGTCAGTGGACGGAGATATGTCCACCAACGACACTGTCATGATATTTGCAAATGGTATGGCGGGCAACGAGAAATTGCTGGAGACTGATGAAGACTTTCCTGCATTTGTCGAGGCTATAAGATATATCAACAGAGCATTTGTCAGAGCGATAGCATCGGACGGCGAAGGGGCTACCAAGATGTTTCAGGTGGACGTGTCGGGTATGCCTGATAAGGACAATGCAAGGCATCTGGCAAAGGCGATAGTAGCTTCCAATCTTGTAAAGTGTGCCATGTATGGTGCCGATGCCAACTGGGGCAGAATAGTATGTGCCATGGGACAGAGCGGAGTGAAATTCGACCCATACAGGGTAGATATAGAGATAGCCAGTGTGGCAGGACATCTGGAGATCGTAAAGCACGGAGTGACGACGGATTATGATGAGAAGGAAGCCAGTCACATACTCTCGGAGAAACAGATAAAGCTCAAGGCACATATGAATATGGGAGATGAGACTGCCACAGCCTGGGGGTGCGATCTCACATATGATTACATCAAGATCAACGCGGCTTATAGAAAATAATTCGTGTGGGACAGTTGAAAGTACATTGTAAATATACATCTATATCATAGGATAGAAGTTATAGAATGTTGACTATAGTCAATAATATGGCTGAGACTGAACGAGAACGATAAATAAATCAATAATCATAAAAATCATGAAATCCAAAAGATATATTTGAGGACAAAAAACATTTGGAGACAAAAGATATATTTTAAGACAGAAGATATAAATATAGAAGAAAGAAGGACAGAAAAAATGGTTATAGGTGATTACACAGTAGATCAGGTAATTGAGAAGGCACAGACACTGATAGAGGCTATGCCGTATATCAAGAAATTCCAGGGAAAGACAGTGGTTGTAAAGTACGGCGGAAGCGCCATGCTCGACGAGAATCTCAAATACAATGTCATAAAGGATGTTGCCATGCTGAAGCTTGTAGGTATGAAACCGGTCATCGTACACGGTGGTGGCAAGGAGATCAGCAAGTGGGTTGAGAAGGTTGGCAAGGAGGCAGAATTTATCAATGGTCTCCGTGTAACAGATGCAGAGACCATGGAGATTGCGGAGATGGTTCTCGGCAAGGTCAACAAGAGCCTTGTAAGCCTTATGCAGAAGATCGGACTTAAGGCTGTCGGAATCAGTGGCAAGGACGGTGGTATGTTTACAGTCAAGAAGAAGTTCCCTGGTGGCAAGGATATAGGCTATGTGGGAGAGATAACAAAGGTTGATACATCACTGCTCACATCGCTCATCGAGGACGATTTCATTCCTGTTATCGCACCTATAGGTGTGGATGAGAATTATGAGGATTACAACATCAATGCGGATGACGCAGCATGTGCAGTTGCCACAGCACTTGAGGCAGAGAAACTCGTATTCCTCACAGATATCGAGGGAGTATTTATTGATCCTGCAGATAAATCAACCCTTATATCAGAGATGGATATCCATGAGGCTAAGGAGATTATAGAGAAGGGTGTTGTCGGCGGCGGTATGCTTCCAAAGCTGAACAACTGTATCTCAGCCATGGAGAACGGAGTTTCAAGAGTGCATATCCTCGATGGACGTCTCCAGCACTGCCTGCTTCTTGAGTTCTTCACTCAGAAGGGTATCGGAACTGCTATTTTAAAAGAGCCTTTATTTTAAAAGGTCTTTTATTTAAAAAGAGATTTTATTCAAAAAGGTAATATTGGGATAGGCAAAATATGAAATACAGTATAGTGCAAGAGTGTTGATTGCACTTCAAAAAGACAGTATGTGATTATCTATGATGAATCGAACTGAATGTTCCTGGTTAATGGTGCAGAATGTATGATTTGAAAGGTGATTACATACTGTTTTTATTATATGAAAGACCCAAATAAATGTAAAACAATCGCATATATATTTATATTGTAAAAAGTATCAATGAACGGAGGATAAAAAGCCATATTTGTGAAAAAAGTAACAAAAATGAAATATAATAGAAATATATTGTTGTAAATTAGATGGCGGTTAGATACAATGAAGCTGTGTAACTTTGTGCAGACACAGGAGGTGTCGGCATGGTTAATAAAATTATTAGACAGCTTGCGTGCATATGTGTGTTTATTTTCGGGATGACGTGTGTTGGATGTAGTCCTGAAAAGTTGGTTGTGAGCAACGTGCAGGAGTCAGATGATACTGACAAGAAGTCAGATGTCAATTCAGATGATACTGAAAGTTCTGCCACAACAGGAAAAGATACAGATATTGGAGAGGATGCTGACAGCAGTGAAAGTATACTGGATGAAGCATATTCCGAGAGGAAAGACAGTGAACTGGCGGTGTACGTATGTGGTGCAGTAAAGAAATCAGGAGTATATGAACTGCCGTCTGGCGCAAGAATCAATGATGCTCTTGAATCTGCTGGAGGATTTGCTGATGATGCAGATACAGATGCGGTGAATCTTGCTGACAGGCTGCAGGATGGACAGCGTATATATTTCCCATATGAGGGCGAGACGGCTGAGTATTATGGAGATCAGACCTCTTCGGATCCCGATGTGGCTGATATTGGGAGTGGCCTTGTCAATATCAATACTGCGGATGTATCAGGCCTTATGGAGCTTCCTGGCATAGGACAGACGAGGGCTCAGAGTATAGTTGATTACAGACAGACATATGGCAGATTTGACAGCAAGGAAGATCTGAAGAATGTAAGCGGTATAGGAGACAGCATATATGACGGTCTGGAGGAATATATAACAGTAGAGTAGATGATGATCGGAGGAAGGAACAGTTATGAAAAAGGTTCTGGTTGTTGATGACGAAAAGTTGATTGTCAAGGGATTGAAGTTCAGCCTTGAACAGGATGATATGGAAGTTGATACTGCGTATGATGGCGGAGAGGCTATAGATAAGATAAAGAACAACGATTATGATATTGTTCTTCTTGATATAATGATACCGGTATATACAGGTATAGAAGTGTGCCAGATGGTCAGGGAGTTTTCGAGTGTTCCGATTATCATGCTCACGGCCAAAGGAGAAGATATGGACAAGATAATGGGGCTTGAGTATGGCGCAGATGACTATATAACTAAACCGTTCAATATACTTGAGGTGAAAGCTAGAATTAAGGCTATACTCCGCAGGAGCAACAGAAAGCAGGCTCCGGCAAAACCTTCAAATGTCATGGAGATAAACGGTATGAAGGTAGAGCTTGACAGCAGAAGAGTGTTTGTTGGTGGCAATGAGCTCAATCTCACGGCCAAGGAATTTGATCTTCTGGAGCTTTTGATGGCTCATCCGAATAAGGTTTATTCAAGAAATGAACTTCTGAGTACTATCTGGGGTGATTCATATCCAGGAGATGCCAGAACGGTGGATGTACATGTCAGGAGACTCAGAGAAAAGATAGAGAACAATCCGGGCGAGCCTGTATATATTCACACAAAATGGGGAGTAGGATATTACTTCAAGGGTTGATATGAAGAGAACTAATAATAAAGATGTTGAGTCGGAAGAACTCAGAGAACAACAGAATACAGCCGTGAAGTCAAAGAAAAAATTCAGGGCCAGTCAGAGGCTTATCGTATCTATCATGGTAGTCCTCAGCATTGCGATATTATCGTATGTGGTGTTGTGGGCGTTAGTCAGAACGGAGATAGTCAGAAACAACCGGAATTTTGACAAACATATATCTGAATGTGCGGACTATGTTGGCTATGTGGTCAACAGGTACAATTCAGATGGTGATGAGAATAAAGCCGTGGGCGAGATAAAGACCATGGCTTATTCACTGTCAGGGCGTATATTAGTGGTAGATACTGGATACAGGGTATTATTTGATTCATATGGCAAAGATGATGGCAGGTATGTCATTGATGATGGGATATTTGACGTGATGAACGGCGAGAAAGACGGGCTGGTATATGATCTGGATGATGTGTATAAGAAGATAATTCCAGTGATAAATGGCGAGGGATATACCGATGCGGTTGCAGTTATGGCTGTTCCCAAAGAGGCTATTTCAGCAAGTCAGACGCATATGATGACAAGTGCCACATACCTGTTGGCTATAGCACTTATACTTGGGCTTGTAGCAGCATTTTTCATTGCAAAGCTTTCAGTCAGAGATGTGAACAGCGTGCGTGTAAAGATTGAAGGCATGAAGGGCGGAAGCCTTGAGCAGATGAGCCAGGATGGAATGTTCCGTGAGACTAGAGAGCTCACGAAAGATATAAATGACATATTTAACAAAGCGCAGCTTCTTGAGGAGTCACGTCAGGAATTCGTGTCAAATGTGTCGCATGAACTTAAAACACCTATCACATCCATGAAGGTGCTCTCTGAATCCCTTCTCACACAGGACAATGTGCCGGCTGAGATGTACAGAGAGTTCATGGAGGATATAGTTCAGGAGATAGACAGGGAGGCCGAGATCATCAGTGATCTTCTGACACTTGTCAAGACGGATAAGGGACCTGACAGTCTTAACAGAGAGAGCGTGGACATGAATGAGTTCATGGAGCTGATATTGAAGAGACTTAAGCCTCTTGCGGAGAAGAGAAGCATAGATCTGTCATTTGAGAGTTTCAGGGATATTCATGCGAATATTGATAAAGTGAAGTTCACTCTTGCAATCTCCAATCTGATAGAGAATGGTATAAAATACAATATTGATGGTGGATGGATCAAGGTATCACTGAATGCAGATCACAGGAACTTCTATATAAAAGTGGCAGATTCGGGAGTTGGTATTCCTGAGGATTGTATAAACCATATATTTGAAAGATTTTACAGGGTTGATAAAGCGAGAAGCCGTGATACCGGAGGAACAGGTCTCGGCCTTGCCATAACCAAGAATATTATTATTCTGCACAAGGGTACGATAAATGTATATAGTGAGCCGGGAAAAGGAACGACATTTACGGTGAAGATACCTATCGATCTACAGCAGTGAAAGGGTTGCTATGTTGGATAAGATAAAAAGAATACTGGTGATTGTCATGTGCGTGTGTATGATGATGGCTGTGACCGGATGCGGTGAAGATTCGGCTCAGGGCAATTCAGATTTTACAAGCTTGAAGTCAGGTGAATATCTACTGTACTATGTAAATTCGGACTTTACAGGCTATATACCGAAGAAGATAAAACTGGACAAGATGTCTTCCACAGAGAATGTCATAGATATGATCATGGCTGACCTGATGGAGGGGAATGGTTCTGATTCGGTTATGCCGGTGCCGCATGGAATGACTTATCAGAGATATACATTTGACGGAAATGGCACGCTTAACCTCATATTCAGCGTTGACTGGGAGATGACAAACTCATATTCGATGGTTCTCAGTAAAGCTGCATTTGTGAAGACGCTGTGTCAGGTTGACTCCGTTGATACAGTTATATTTGAGATGGTGGATCTTGTAAATGAATCAAATGTTGTGAAAGAGAAACTTACAGAGGATTCATTTGCGGATATGAATGACATCATGAATTCTGAGATAGAGACAAAGATATATCTGCCGGACAGTACAGGACAGCATCTTGTTGAGAGAACGGTCATACTTGATTATTCCTCAGCTGAGACTCTTGAGGAACAGGTTATGGATTGTCTGAAGACAAATTACGATGGGACTGTGATCCCATTCAATTCAAATACTGTTGTAAAGAGTGTGGAGACAGCGGAGGGGAAATGTACAGTGACATTCAACGAAGCTTTTGTTCAGGGAACGGACGGAGTGGATGATGAGATACTTATATATTCCATAGTTGATTCTCTGGCAAGACTGGAGAGTGTTGACTCTGTGAAGATAGTGGCCGCAAATACAAACGATAGGCTGAATAGTATTGATCTCAGCAAGAATTTTACAGTGAATTATTCTTATGTACAGGCAGATTAGATGAATTAGGAGGACAATAAAATAAAAAGACCGTTATTCTGGATAGCAGTTTGCTTTGCGCTTGGAGAGGCGTATGCATTGGTGACTGGACATTCAGTTATAGTGGCAGGTCTTATTATCATGGCTGCACCGGTTTTATCAGTGTCATTTGGTAAAAGGGGGGCAGCTTCTTTTTATATGTCAGCGGTCGTGGCTATATTTATTATGGTGGCTGTGATCGGTTATATGAATGTGGCCAGACTTCAAAGACAAATGAACTTTGCAGAATATCTGGCTGAGAAAACAGAAGGTAATGTGTGGTGTACTGTCAGCGATATCAGGGACAGCGGGCAGGGATGGCAGGTATATGTGAGCGCCAGCCGGATAGAAATGGAAGTAGCCGGGTCCATATATACATATACAGGCAAAATGAAAGTGCTGTTGTACATGGATGATGTAGATAAGCTTATGGTTGGCAAAAGGCTGGAGCTGGGTGCTGATCTTGCCAGACCTGATGAAGCGACTAATCCGGGGGAATTTGATGCCAGGAAATATTATGCTAATAAAGGGATATATATAATTGGCAATGACGTGGTTATAAAAAGTTTGGGGGACAGATACAGTCTGATCCGGCATATGCTGTATGAGTTCAGAATCAAGGCGGGAAAGGCGCTGGAAAAATGTTTTTCAGATGCTGATTCATCAGTGGTCAAGGCTATGCTTCTCGGTGACAAATCGGGGATGGATAAAGATACGAAGAGACTTTTTCAGGTGAATGGGATTGCGCATATTCTTGCAATATCCGGTGTTCATATAGCAATTATTGGAATGACGCTGTTCAAACTTTTGCGCCGACTTGTTGGATCGTATGTCGTGTCGGGAGTTACAGCTATGACTGTTGTTTTACTGTATGGTATGATGACGGGAATGGCGAGCTCGACTTTCAGGGCGGCGATCATGATGATGGTTTCGATGACCGGACAGATGTATGGCAGGAGCTCAGATATGCTTACATCTGCAGGTGTGGCATTTATCATACAGGTACTTGTCGATCCGGGAATTGTTCTCGATGCAGGTTTTCAATTGTCATTTGCCGCTGTGTGCGGTATGGCAGTGTTTTTGCCGCTCCTTAAAAGTCTGGTGCGTATCAAAAGCAGATTGCTGGATGGTATATTGGTAAGTTTTGCAGCATCGCTGGCGACGACTCCGCTTATCATTTATTATTTTTATCAGTTCCCGCCGTATTCAATATTGCTAAATATTGTTGTGGTTCCGCTTGTTTCATTTATCTTGTTTGTGAGCATTGCAGTCATAGGAATGTGCATGGTATCTGCCGGGGCCGGCATGTATGTAGCAGTACCTGTTGGATGGATACTTGATTTTTATAGATTGTTATGCAGGACTATGACATACATTCCCGGGTATAGTATAAATACAGGTGGGATATCTGCCGCGATGATGTGTGTATATTATGCCGCAATATTGCTTGTACTGCAGCTGTTGTCGCTGGCTTTTGCGGGGCAAGGCATCTGCCGTGATGAACGTAAATGGGAAAAAATATTGCCGCAGTGTGTGATACATATTTTCAGAAAAACATGTATTAGAAGAGTCATATGTGTATCACTTTCAATTGGATGTGTTCTGGCTGGATGTATATATGAGTATAAATCCTTAGATCGGTCATTTAAGGTGGTATTTATGGATGTCGGACAGGGGGATGGTATACTGATACGTTCTGGAATGGGAATGAACATATTGATAGATGGCGGATCTTCGGACAACAGACAGGTTGGAGAATATGTCATGTCTCCGGTGATCAAATATTTTGGAGCGGCACATATTGACTATGCATTTGTGACACATGGGGATATGGATCATATGTCGGGAGTGGAATATCTTCTTGAGACAGATGACACTGGAATAGTCATTGAAAATCTTGTCCTGCCAAGGTATGGTGCGATGGAAAAACTGGATGATCTGGCCGATTTGGCTGTATCAAAAGGTGCAAATGTTGTATATGTGGAGACTGGTTCGCAGATATATTGTGGCTATGATATGGTAAATATGCAGCTTAATGTCTTGCATCCTGGAGCTGCAACTGATATAACAGACACAAATGACCTTTCGGCAGTGATGATGCTGGAATATTGCGGGGAGAAGATACTGTTCATGGGTGATGCCGGTTTTGACGGTGAGAGTGAGCTGTTGGCGTCTGGTGCGGACGTTGATGCTGACATTCTGAAAGTGGGACATCACGGCAGCAGATATTCCAGTGGTGAGGACTTTTTAAGCAGAGTATCTCCTTCATATGCGATCATATCAGCCGGCAGGGATAACAGATACGGACATCCGCATGAGGATGCGTTGAAAAGAATTGAGGACTGTGGAGCACGTACCTTGAATACAATAGATAGTGGAGCTGTATGCGTCACTATAGAGCCTGGAGGGGCGAAGATAGAGAGATACAGATAAAAACAACATAGGAAGGATGATGAAGTATGACAAAAAAACTAAAATGCCTGCTTGAATTTGTAATGCTGACCCTTGGAGCTGTTATTGCTGCATTTGCTATCGAGGAATTTCTTGTTCCAAATACCATTCTTGACGGGGGCGTCATTGGTATAGGAATTATGATCAATAATCTGACTGGGGTATCACTCAGTATTCTCACAATCGTTTTAAATGTTCCATTTCTTATTATAGGATCCAGACAGCTAGGCCGTATATTCATAGTTAAGGCTGGATATTCCATGGCTGTGTTTTCCGTATTTGTTGAGATATTTAAGCCACTTGAAAATGCAACCTCAGAGACTATTCTTGCCGTGTGTTTCGGCGGCGTGATACTTGGACTTGGTGTTGGAATAATCATCAAATTTGGCGGATGTCTTGATGGAACAGAGACTGTGGCAATCATGATGAATAAGAAGAAAGACTGGCCGGTTGGGAGGCTGGTACTTGGGATGAATCTCATTATATACTCTATAGCAGGATTGTTGTTTGGACTCGACAGAGCCATGTACAGTCTGCTTACATACTTTATAACTTCAAAGGTACTTGATATGGTTGAATCAGGCTTAGAGCAGGCAAAGGCAGCCATGATCATAACGGATGATGCCAGAGAGGTAGCTGACAAGATATACAAGCAGCTCGGCAGAACCGTAACTATCATGCAGGGAAAAGGCATGATAAGTGGCAACAAGACAGTGTTGTACTGTGTTCTCACAAGATTTGAGATAGGAGAACTCAAGAATATTATAAAGTCGATTGATTCATCTGCTTTTGTGACTGTGACTGATGTGGCAGAGATTATAGGTAATCATATCAAGGACAACGAGTACAAGGAGATGCTTGAGAAGATAGAGGAGAAAGAAGAACCGTTAAACAGCGTCCCTGAGCATGAGAGCATGAAGGACTTTGAGGGGCTTAGGAAGTCTTAGATAAAGATAATAAGATTGGAATTGCGGTTTTGAACAAGGCAGAGAAGTGTTTTATGTTTAGAATAAAAAGTTCTGTGTAATGGTTTAAATAAAAAATCCTGCGGGATATGTAGAGAAGATTATCTGCTCATACATACTCCGCAGGATTTTGTTGTTTATGTCTGTATAAGAATTCTAAATGCTCTCAATAAATGCCTTGTGGATTCTGTAATCGCTGTCAAGCTCTGGATGGAAAGACAGAGCAAACTGCTTGCCATACTTAACTGCCACGATCTTGTCATCTACTGTAGCCAGAACATCGACATCAGGAGTGACTTCAGCCACATAAGGTGCACGGATGAAGGTCATAGGAACCTCACCGATCCCCTTGAGATCTGATACGGTGTGGAAGCTTCCAAGCTGTCTTCCGTAGGCATTTCTCTTTACTGTGACAGGGAGTGTGCCAAGGTGTACAGTGTCATCACCTTCGATGTGCTGGGCCAGAAGAATCAGTCCTGCGCATGTGGCGAGGACCGGCATACCGCCTTCAATCTGAGATTTTATAGTGTTAAACATATCACTGTCTCTGAGAAGTTTTCCCTGGACTGTGCTCTCGCCGCCAGGAAGGATCAGAGCGTCATAAGGCTTGTTCAGATCTCCGGCGTTTCTGAGTTCTACGCATGATATGCCGAGCTCGGAAAGTACATGTTCATGTTCTGCGAAAGCTCCCTGTACTGCCAATACACCAACCTGCATATTACTTACCCCTTTCTGCCATGAGGATTGCGATTTCCTGTTCGTTGATACCAACCATAGCCTCGCCAAGTCCCTCTGAAAGCTTAGCGACGAGATCTGCATCATTGTAGTTTGTTGTTGCCTGAACGATGGCAGCAGCACGCTTAGCAGGATCTCCTGACTTGAAGATGCCTGAACCTACGAATACACCCTCAGCGCCGAGCTGCATCATGAGGGCTGCATCTGCTGGAGTTGCGACACCGCCGGCTGCGAAGTTTACAACTGGGAGACGATGATTCTCATGTACATACTGAACGAGATCGTAAGGAACCTCAAGTTTCTTAGCTGCTTCGTACAGTTCATCTGTTCTCATGCTGACGATCTCAGCTATCTGGCTGTTCATCTTTCTCATATGTCTTACGGCCTGAACGATATCACCTGTACCAGGCTCGCCCTTAGTTCTGATCATTGAAGCGCCCTCGTTTATCCTTCTGAGAGCCTCACCGAGATCCTTGGCACCACATACAAATGGAACCTTGAACTGTCTCTTGTCGATGTGGTATACGTCATCTGCTGGTGAGAGGACTTCACTCTCATCGATGTAATCGATCTCAATGGCCTGAAGGATCTGAGCCTCTGCAAAATGTCCGATACGACACTTAGCCATAACAGGAATTGACACGGCGTTCTGGATTCCCTTGATCATCTGTGGGTCACTCATACGTGACACACCACCTGCAGCTCTGATATCTGCTGGAATTCTCTCGAGTGCCATAACTGCACATGCGCCGGCTGCCTCTGCGATCTTAGCCTGCTCAGGTGTTGTAACATCCATGATAACTCCGCCCTTAAGCATCTGTGCAAGTTCCTTATTTAACTTATATCTTTCTGTTGTCTCCATGTTTAACCTCCGTTATAATTAGATTTGTGTTTATTGGTGTGAGTATACATAGCTCACAATCTGTAGGTGATTATAAAACCAAAGTGACATTATAGAAATAATCAATATGTGATTATAAAAACAGGTCAGAATGACGTTGGCATTATCAAAGAAAGATGAAAAACAGGTCAAAATGGCACCGATATTATCAAAAAAAGATGAAAAAACAGGTCAGATTCATGATATAAAGCATAATCATGTTAAAAAATGATATTATATCTGTAAAATGATATTGTGAGATGCAGGATGGCGTGTGGCAGACATCTATGTATGGATGCTGTAAATTGTGCGTTTATATAGAACTTGGTGAAGGAGATAAGAAATGGCTGCAACAAAGAAAAAAGAGAAAAAGAACGCGATGGCGGTCATAAATCAACATATAAAGTCAGGGGAATTTGCAAAGATATATCTTTTGTACGGAGAGGAGAGATATCTCGTAAACCAGTACCGGGATAAGCTGCTTGAGGCACTAACTGACAAAGATGATAATCTGAATTTTATGAAATTTGCAGGCAGTGGAGTTGATACATCTGAACTTCTTGCATTTTGCAACGAGATGCCATTTTTTGCGGACAGAAGAGTCGTACTTGTGGAGAACAGTGGCTTGTTCAAGAGCAGTAACGAGGATTTCGCAAAAAAACTTGTGGAGATAGAAGATACATCCATTGCAATATTTGTGGAGATGGATGTGGACAGCAGATATAAGCTCTTCAAGGCAGTTGATAAGGAAGGCGAGGCACTTGAGTTTACAACTCCGGATGAAAAGATGATGGTCACATGGGTTAAGTCCATGTTCAAGAATGAGAATGTTGCAACCACTGACACTGCCGTATACAAGATCATTGAGACAGCTCATATGGATATGAACTGTATCAAGAATGAGGTTGACAAGATGATTAGTTTTGCAGGTGATACAAAGCAGGTCAGTGAGCATGATGTGGATATGCTCTGCAGTCAGGACGCCGAGAGCAAGGTATATCAGATGATAGACTTCATAATCGCAAAGCAGAAAGACAAAGCGAGCCGTATGTATCACGATCTTCTGGAAAATAAGGAATCCGCAATCATGATAAATGCCTGTATCATGCGTCAGTTCAATAAGCTGCTCCTTGTAAAACTAGCGCTTGCAGATTCGGCCCCGGATGCAAACCTTGCAAAGATTGCAGGCTGCCCGGTCTGGGCAGTGAAAAACTATAAGGCACAATGCAAAGGGTACACCAAGAACCGTCTCAAGGATATTGTAGAAGAATGTCAGGATATGGATTATAAGCTTAAGACAGGTCAGGTGATGGATAACGCCGCCATGGAAGTAATGATCGTGGAATTGTGTGAAGGATAGAAATATTGGTATGTTGATATGTATATACAGTTATGCGTATGTGGTTCAGCAAATTATATTTTATAAAAGAAATAATCAATATATTGTCTAATCAACCGGAAGCGTAGTCTGAATGAAGTCAGGCAGAATTGAATATATAGGATACAAATATTATAATAAAAGACAGAAAACCCTTGATAGTCTTATGGGGCTATCAAGGGTTTTCTGTTTTATAAAATTAAATATTATGAATTATGTGGTGGTTTATGGGCAAATCCGCGGGCATACAGAAGAAAGCGATCTTTGTCAGATTTAGACAGATCATTGTAAAGCTTCAACAATTCCTGCTCGTCCTCGGATACTTCCACAAAAGGAATCTCATCACTGTGATTATCTGAAAAGAAATCAGACATGGTGATGTTCATGCCAGCACATATCTTTTCTAATGTTGGAATGGTCGGCTGTGTGTTCTTAAGGAACATCGAATTGAGCGAAGAATAAGGAATATCTGCTTCCTTCGCCAATCTGTAAATTGACCAGTTCCTCAGTTTCATATAGTAATTTATTTTTTTCAATATAGGATTCATGCTCATATTAACACCTCTTATAAATATATTTTATTTTATGTGAGCATAGAAGTCAGATGATAAAAAACGTTGCATATAAAAGGCTGTGTAACGTGCCACCGTTGTAGTGGGCAGAATTATAGAAATTATATGTGATTTTAAGAGAAGTTAGTGCTGTAAATATGTTAAGTGATAGTATGATAAATGGATAATGTAAATTATGTGGGGGTATTATATTTTGGTGCAGACTATAGGATCAGATAATACCGGCTTGGGGTCATATAGTTTGTATCTTGTTACAAAAACAGGAAAAACGATAAAGGCATTGGTCAGAAATGTTGGGGAAAGAGGAGGTAGGTAAAAATATTATTACATATAATTAATATTTGAACGAAATCACTCTTAATTATACGGCATGGATAGTTATATATCGATAGGGTATGTTCAATAGTGATTACTATATAAGACTTGAAAGGACTTATACGTTTCGTATAGGTTCTTTTTTCTTGCGTTTTTGTATAATTTTAGGGCTTTTTAGACACGTTGACTACGGCATCTCAAAATGTTAATGTTGCAAATATCAGATGTGCATATCTAAGAAATAGCTGACATATGGCAGCTATATATCTGGCGGGAAATCCGCATTACTTAATACAATTATCAGGAGGAACTATGCCTATGACAGAAAAAGTAGATATAAGCACATTATTTAAGAGAAAAGACAGAGAAAGAGTGGTATGTGAACTCAAACAGGATCCAGAGGTGTATGGAAGATACAGATGTCTCACGGATGACCTGAAGGAGCGGTTGACAGGATTCCTGTGTGGTACAAGAACACTGCCACTTACATATGATCCTTTTTTTAAGAAACTGTTCAATCCGGATGCATATCCAGAGAGACTGTCGGAATTTATAAGCAGCGTGATCGGAAGAAAAGTGAAAGTAAAATATATCCTTCCAGCAGAGGAAAGCTTGTTACAAGGGACTTCGCTTCTCATAATGGATATAGTAGTTGAACTTGAAGATGGCTCGATTGCCAATGTAGAGATACAGAAGATATCCTATCTTTTCCCGGCGCAGAGGATGTCTTGCTATTCCGCAGACCTTCTCCTGCGTCAGTACAGCAGAGTAAGGGAGCAGAAAGGAAAGAAATTCACATATAGTGATCTAAAAAAAGTATATACGATAATCATATTTGAACAGAGTCCTGCAGAGCTCCTCAGAAAAGAACATAAAGACACCTATGTCCATCATGGAACAACAATATTTGACACCGGAATTGAGATGAAAATGCTCCAGGATTACTACCTGATAGCGCTTGACGTATTCGATAAAAGTTACTATTCTAAAGATAAGAAGGTTATAAATGAGTTAAACGGATGGCTTGCCCTGTTATCAGTTGACAGTACTGACAGATTGAATGAGCTGGTGACGGATTACCCTTATCTGGAGAGTGTGTTTGTGGATATGGCAGGTTATCTGGACAAACCTGCGGAGGTGGTCAATATGTTTTCGGAAGCGCTTAAAATACTTGATGAGAATACGGTACACTACATGATAGAGGAGATGCAGAAGCAGATAGATGAGGATAAGGAAGCTATAGCGGAGAAGGACAGTGTTATAGCAGAGAAGACAGTTCTTCTTGACAAGAGCAATGCAGAGCTGGCAAATGCGCTGGCAGAGATAAATCGGCTTAAGAAACAGTTGCAGGAAGATAGCTGATTTTATGTGTACATAAATTGTAAAAACAGAAAGAATATGTAAAAAATACAGAAGGACAGTAGAGATAGAAACCCCATTGGAATTATGAGAACATATTATTCCAATGGGGTTTTCTATTTGTGGCTTAATCTATAATTGTCAAAATTTCATTTATTACATTGTAAAGCTTCTTTTGCGTGCGGGCTGACTGGTACTCTATCAGTCGGTAGGCTTTCAAGGCATATGTTTCTTCGTAGTCGTCTGTCACGAGTTCAAAGTCATGAAAAAAATCTGTAAGTGACATATCGAGACCTCGGGTTATCTTGTAAATAGTTTCGATAGATGGGGTCTTTTCACCTCGTTCTAATTGACCTATATATGACGGATGTAAGCTGCTTATTTCAGATAGCTTTTCCTGGCTGATCTTTTTTTCAGTTCTATAGTAGCGTATTCTTGCGCCGACTTCCTGGGTTATGTCCATGTAAAACTCCGTTCCTCTGCCTGAATTGGCAGTGTGTAAATAGTGAAAGCTCATTTGATTCGTAAACGATTAATTGTTAATAAGTTTACGTATAAAGTTAGACTATCAGTACATAAATGGAATGACTATATACTACTGTGACTGAATTAAAATGACATACACTATAGATTTACTTAGGACATAATAATGACTAAAGATAATTTATAGAATGTAGTAGCCATCAAAATCAGAAAATTGAAATAGATATATATGATTTTCAACAAAAATATTTTGTGAATAATGCACATAAACATTGATATTTGCAAGATAGACAATAGATGAATATGGCATGATTATACACTATTGACATGAATATTTGTAAATATATACTATAATTATAGATGCGAGCACGCAGTGACTATAAGCGTTTTAAGATGCGAAAAATGAGAGGAGGACAATAAAATGAAAATAGTGACTGCTATATGAGATATGGTCCAACTGTATGCTGAATTAGCATATGAAAATTTATAATGAGGAGGAATAAGATGAAGTTTTATGAAAAAGGTAAAGACTTTATTTCTGAACGAAGAAAGCGATGGATAAGTCTGATTATGGTAGTAGTTATGATTGTTACGATTACGCCTTTTATGCCTGGGCAGACTGCTAGTAAGGTAGAAGCTGCTGGGGTAACAGGCGATGATGTGATAAGAATAGCTTTATCACAAAGAGGGTATCACGAAAAGAAAAGTTTAAAAGATTTGGATGATTTTAATGCAAATCTGGGATATGGATCAGCTAATTTCACCAAGTATCATAGAGATTTAGGCGTAAAGAATGGCGGCGAAGATGCAGCATGGTGTGCTTATTTTGTATGGTGGTGTATGAGAAGAGCTGGGGTTTCAGCCGAATTGTATAAGCAAGGTGGATATTGTCCAAATTTGTCATCTTGGTTTAAGGAAAAAGGTAGATTTGGATATAAAAATAGTTATACTCCTCAGAAAGGAGATTACATATTTTTTGATAGGGATTTTACTGGTTTGCCTGAACATGTTGGATTGGTAAATTATGTTTCAGGAGATAGAGTTTATACTATAGAGGGAAATACTGGTAGGGATATGGTTGAATGTAAGGACTATAGTATATATTATGGGGGAATATATGGTTATGGTTCAGTAGATTATACAAGGACTGGGGCAGTAATTTCATCTCCTACCAATGGTGGTTCTTCAAGTATAAATACTTCCGCTAATCCAGATGCTCATTCTGTTCCAACATCAAATTTGTATCGTGGTTCAAGAGGAGACGGCGTAGCTTGGACTCAGGCTATATGTAACAGATTGGTAGGTACTAATATAGGTATTGATGGACAATACGGAACAAATACTGTAAATGCTGTAAAAACATTCCAGCGTAAATATGGCCTGTCAGCAGATGGTATAGTTGGTCCGCAAACCAGAAATAAGATGATAGAAGCTTGGAATGCGACAAAGGTAGTAAATGCTTCATCTATATCAATCAGTTCATCAAGTATGAATTTAACTATAGGATATAATGAGCAGTTATCGGCTTCTATAGAGCCATCGAATACAACAGATAAGTCAATAAGATGGTCGAGTTCAAATAGCAGTGTTGCTACAGTTAATAATGGTGTTGTAAATGGTATTAATGAGGGAACAGCAGATATAACAGCATCCACAGCTAATGGTAAAACTGCAATATGCAAAGTTCATGTATATAAAGAGAAGGTAATTAGATTTCTTGATTATGATGGCAGCGTACTTAGTCAGCAGAAGTTAAAGTACGGTAGTAGTGCAACTGCTCCAGAGAATCCTCAGAGAACAGGATATACATTCAAGGGCTGGGATGGCACATATCAGAATGTTACGAAGGATGCAGATATTCAGGCGATATATAGCAAGAATGTATACAATGTAACATTCATGGAGACAAATGGTATCAAAATAGGAGATACACAGAGAATTGAATATCAGGAATCTGCCACAGCGCCAGATGAGAGTATGCTCTCAATTCCTGATGGATATGTATTTGAAGGCTGGAGTGAGACGTTTGATTGTATAACATCAGATATGACAATATATCCGGTATATAAGTGGGCTGATGAAGAACTCCCGCTTGTTGTTTCAGCTGATGAGAATTCATGTATTTCAAATACAGATGAGGGTACATACACTCTTAATTTTACGATATCAAATCACTCTGAAACAAAGAGAAAAGCCCGTGTAATGACATATATGGTTACAAAATCAGGCAAGATGGTTGCACAGGGGGAGACAAGAACAGTTAAAATACCAGCAGCGAAGGATGGCGTGGATGGCAGTCTCGCAATAAACGATATGTATGTAGTTTGTGATAAGGCTGCAGATATGGTTAGAGTTGTGGTTTTAGATGACTATGAGTCTGCTGTCCCTCTTGCTGAGATAAAAGATATAAAAGTTCAGGCAGAAGGATACGGTGAATGGGCTGATGGAGATCCTGACAGTATTGACAAGATTAGTCAGACACGAACATTGTATCGCTCCAAAAAAGTAAACTACACTACATCAGAATCAAGTAGTAAAGACGGTTGGACAAAATATAATCAGACATCCCAGACAACTTATCATGGGGCAGGAGATTCAAACTGGTTCGGTCAGGGAAAATACAGTAATGCACCTGGTAAGGATAATGCAATAAGAACCTGGGCTGTGGCGAAGGCTCGTACACAGTATGCTCCAGGTCATTATACTTACCCACAGCAGGTTATAAATATCAATACGTATGGCGGGGATAGTTATAAGAGTCAGGTAAAGTGGGTTCAGACATGTCTTTGTAGATTAGGATATTACACAGATATAGATGGTGCATTTGGATACAATACAAGAGCAGTAACTATGAACTTCCAGAGAGATAAAGGGCTTACTGTTGATGGTCAGGTTGGAAATGTAACAGCAGCAAAGCTTGCCAATTGTGTAGAAGAACAGTTCAATAGCGATTACGATTATTGGTATGAGACTAAGGTGGCTGATACAAAGTATACATACTATTTCTATCAGGAAGATAGTAATTGGTCTGAGTGGCAGGATACACCTATTTCGGGTGATACTTCAATAAATCCAGGAACAACTAAGATTCTGGTTGAAAGCAAGAATCAGTACAGATATAAGATAGAACTTCCAGAGGCAGATGCCAGCGGAGACGTGCTTTCTCCTGAGTGTGAGTTGCCGGATGACGCTATAGGTCTTGCTGGTAAGGATGCGGTAGCAATAGTATTTAAAAATAAAGTTAGTCAGATATCGGAAGACAATGTTGAATATATAGGAGATACTACTATAGGTACTGATGGTTCGGTTAAGCTTTCATTTATACCGAGAGAGGTTGTTTCTTATGAAGGAACCGGTGATTACACAGTTGTTCTTGGCGTTAAAGGTACAAGCAACTACGTGAAAGTTGGTATGATTGAAGCTCCAAAGCCGGAGTATAATGTTACATTTGTGGATATGGATGGAAAAGCTATAGCGGTTGGAAAAGATACAGTCCAGAAGATTGTAGAAGGTGGAAATGCCACTGTTCCGGATGTTCCAATAAGAGCTGGTTATAGATTTATAGGCTGGGATATGGGAGCAACAAATATTCATGCTGACACAACCATAACAGCACAATATGTAAAGGATAGCTATACGATTACATATGTTGATTGGGAGAATAGAAAAATAGATACTGCAGAAGCTGAATATGGTGATTATCTATCTGTTCCAGAGGTACCTAAGGCTGTGGATGGTTTGGAATTTAAGGGCTGGATGATTAACGGTGACAAGAACAATGTGATTACAAGTCTTTCCTCTAAGGAAGGTGGAACAGACAGGACAACAAAGGGAATTCAGATTAAGGCAAATATGCTGTGTGAGGCAGTATACGAAGTGCCTGTACACAATGTAAAGTTTGTTGATGCAGATGGAAATGTAATTGATGAACAGGAAGTTAAACATGGAGAACCAGCCATGGCTCCTGCTGTTGCTCCACGTAAGGATGATGTACAGGAAGGCATGGATGATTCGCTTACATATGAAGATATTACAGGGGAAGATGAGAAAGCAGTTCCATCTCATGTGGACAATATGACGTTTGTGAGCTGGGGAGAAGACATTGATCTTAGCAGTATAACAACAAATCTTGTTGTTGGCGCAGTGTATGAGTTTGATGAGACGGTATCTGCTCCATATGCATCTGTTGCTACGGGTGAATATAGCAGTAATCAGACTGTTGAATTAAAGACAGATACAAAGGATGCAATAATATACTACACAACAGATGGATCATCTCCTACAGATGTAGAGAATAATAAGTCTGTGAAGATTTACAGCTCTCCTATAACTATTTCAGATAAGACAGTGCTTACATTCTATGCTTGCAAGATAGGCATGAATGACAGTGCTGTAGAGAACGAATGGTATTCAATCAATAAAACGGGCAATGTTCCAACACATATTGTTGAAGTAATAGGAGCAAATAGCTTTAGCACTGTGGAAGTGTCTACTCACAAAAAATTTGTGAAGGATGGAGCTCTTCTGGATGTGTACGGAATGGTTACACAAGATGCGGATTATGATGATATAGAGCTTGACGGAATATACTACGATTCAGATCTCACAGACAGATGGCAGGAAGGCTCTGAAACAATAACGGAAAGCTTGCAATTATATGCAAACTATGTAGGCAAGAAATTTAATGTAACCTATCTTGATGAGGATGGAAGTGAAATAACAGTATCAAAGGTGACGTATGCTGATCCGGTTGATGATAGCGTGGCACCGAAGAAAGATGGATATAGATTTGCAGGTTGGACAACTGACGAAGCTGATATGAATGTTAATTGCGTAATCAGTGATATGACTGTAAAAGCATGCTATATTGAGAGCGCCGGATACGCAGTTATAAAGTTCCCTAGAAGCAGCTATTCTATCATGGAGGATTGTTCATTGCCGATCAGACCGAAGGTAACATATGATTCTACAGGAGATATAGCAACTGATGAAGAGATAAAGTGGACAGTTTCTGATAACAGATATGCTACTGTCGACTCATCAGGTAATGTGACAGGTATTATGAAGGGTGAAGTAATTCTTGAAGCGCAGGTTGTTTCATCTGGAGAAAAGGCAAGTTGTACTATCAAGATAACAGGTAATCCAGAGAAATCTCTTTGCCTGTATAGTAATTCAACATATAAACTGATGGACGGCAATCTCAGAGGTATTGAGATAGGAAAGAACTCAGTTGGAGAAGTTAGAAAGCAGATAAACGTAGACAAGGCAGAGAATCTTAAATTTATTGACAGAGAACAGATTGAGCTTGGTGATGAGGATCTGGTTGGAACAAATTGCAGAATACAGATGTTAGCAGACAATGGAGGTTTGCTTGATGAAGTTGTTGTAGTTCAGACCGGAGATTATAACGGAGATGGTGTAATTGACAACAAGGATGTATCGGGAATTATCAGGTGTCTTGTTGGAAAGGAAACTGCGGACACAACAACACTTATGGCGGTTGATCTGAATGGTGATGGAAATGTCAATAACAGAGATGCTGCAATGCTTAGCAGGTATCTTGTAGGAAAAGAGGCTATCAATTAATGAAGAAGAGAGCAGTATATACAATATTAGGTATGTTGTTTCTTATTGCTTTCGGACGATTACATATATCATATGCTGCTGACACTATTAAGGTGTCGGCAGTGTACGATGCAATATATAAAGTAAACGATAGTACCTATATAGTGCCTTTGTATATAGTTGACAACCCAGGAATAATGGGATTCCGAATAGATATAGGATATGATCCGGATTTATTAAGAATAGATACTATATCAAAGGGAAAAGTAACTTCAGATGGCAATTTTAATAACAATATTGCCACGGCAGAAAAAAGTGGTAATGTGAGCGTCTGGTGGAATAGCACTGATAATGTAGTAGGTGATGGATCTCTTATGTATATAACTGTGTCTATACTCGATGTACCAGTTGATACATTAAGTCTTAATATTACATATTCTCAGGAGGATACATTTAATTCTGAATGGAAGGATGTTGAACTTGATTGTTACAGTATTGATTATCCGATACAGGGTTCTGTGATTGGCATAGGAGAAGAGACGAAGAAAAATGATGATGTAAATGTGAAGGAAGAAACAAGCACTGAAAAATCATCAGAAGAAAAACAGAACATCGTAGATGAGAAACAATCAGAGTTAGATCAGCAGAAGGGTACGCCTACAGAAGATACAGTATATAAGGCTTATGATGAAAAAATTGTGCCAGACAATATTGTATCAGATGAAGGTGAAAAGACATTTTTAGATACAGCCATTAAGGCGGCAGATTCTGTAGCAGAGGTATCAAAGATAGGTGACGATAAAGTTAAGAGAGCTCTGGCTCGAAAAATGAAAGAGTATGGCATAAGGGATTCTCATGATATACCAGAGAAGCAGCAATATGAATTCTGGAACGCTGTTGCAGAAGACTTAATCTCAATAGAAGGAGTTGATGAAAAGTCTATATCAAATATAGATGTGGCAAAATTATCTGAAAATATAATTGTTACATCTGAAGACATAGAAAATGCTGACTTATCGGCAAAACCAGTTGCAAAGAAATCAACCAGGAAAAATATTTATATATGGTTTGAGGCTGCTGCATTAATTCTGATATTTGTCGGAATAATTATTATAAGGAGAAGGAGGAAGTAGATGAATAGACAACAAATAAGGGCATTTGTTTTTTCTACATTGTTGGTCATGCTGATTTTTGTAAATAGTGTAATTGCGCTTGCAGCTACCAGAAAACCAGTAAAGCTTGAAATTGTTACATACCCTAAAACAGTAAATTATACTGTCGGTGATGAAGTCGTGACAAGAGGTCTTACACTCAGGGTAACATATGATGACTCTTCCAGTGAGGTGATATCAAAGGGCTACACAACAAGTTATAATTTTAGTACAGCGGGTGAGAAGAAGGTCACTATTGCTTATTCAGAGAATGGTGTTTCTTTAAAATCAGAATATCAAGTAACAGTATATAATAAGCCGTTATTAAAAACAGAGAATACTGAAATAACGCCTGATAGTTATTTTGAGCTGCCAGTAAATATTTCTGGTAATTGTGGCTTTATGGGAATAGATGTAAATGTTAGTTATGATGCGAATGTTCTTACCCCTATTTCGGTTAGTAAGGGAGAGCTTATAACGGATGGATTGTTTGATGATAGTGTAGCTACTTCTGCTGCGGGAGCTTTTGATGTCATATGGTCTGGAAGCAGCGAAATAGCAGATAATGGGCAGTTGTGCGTTATTAAGTTTTATTGTAATAAAGATGTTGAAGTTGGGAAAACTTCTGTAAGTGTATCTACAGTAAGAAAGAACACATATAAGGAAAATTACAATACAATTGTATTTAACAATGTCACATCTGAGATAAGTGTTATAGAAAAAGTTCAGCCTGTAGAAAAGAAAAATTTAAGTAATCTTGTTGTTGCGATGACTGGTTGGGATGTAAGTGGCACTAAATCGACTCCAAAACTGTCAGGTAATTTGGGTAAAGGAAAGGTTACATACACATATGCGCAGATAAATGGAGCAACCTATACGAGTACAGTTCCATCAAAGGCGGGTACATATATAGTAAAAGCTGTGGTCGAGGAGACAGAAGAATATAATGCCGGTGTTGCAACCTGTGTATTTACTGTTACAGATAAGAATAGTGAACCTAAACCAACTGTAAAAAAATCATTGAAAAATCTTTCCCTTGTAATGAATGGATGGGATGTGAGTGGAACACCGTCAGCACCTGTTCTTACAGGAAATGACGGCAAAGGAAAGGTAACTTACTCATATGCTTTGGTAGGAGAGACGGGATATACAAGTGTTGTACCATCAAAAGCTGGAACATATATTGCCAGAGCAACGGTCGAAGAAACTGAGGAATATAGTGCCGGCATTACTACATGTATATTTACGATTACAGACAAGAGCAGCGAACCGGTTCCTGTTGAAAAAAAGCTTTTGGCAAACTTGACCCTTGTTATGGCTGGATGGGATGTGAGCGGAACAAAATCAACGCCAGTACTTACAGGTAATGATGGAGATGGAAAAGTCACATATTCATACGCATTATTGGGAACATCTGATTACTCAGAGGCAGTTCCAGACAAAGCAGGTACATATGTTATAAAGGCTGTTGTGGAAGAAACAGAGAATTTTTATGGCGGAGTGACAACGTGTATTTTCGCTATAACAGATAATGTAAAACCACAGCCAGTTGTAAAAAAGAAACAGACAATAATTACAGCATTTGGTACTACAGTGAAGACGTATGGAGATAAAGCTAAGTCACTTGGTGCAAAGACAACAGGTAATGGCAAATTGACATATGTATCATCAAATAAGTCAGTAGTTACAGTTAGTAGTAATGGTCTTGTCTCCCTAAAGGGCACAGGAAAAGCTGTAGTGACAATCAAAGCAAGTGCTACTACAAAGTACAATTCTGCTGTAAAGAAAATTACAATAGTAGTTAAACCTAAAAAACAGCAGATTACAAAGTTGGTTTCCCAAAAGAAAAATAAAGTCAAAGTTGTATGGAAAATTGATTCAAAAGCATCAGGATACGAAGTCCAGGTTTCCCGTGACGCTAAATTTACAAAGGTGGTTAAGCGCTATAGTATTAACACTTATAAATATTATGCAAAGGAAATGACTGGTTTTGTAAGTGGAAGAACCTATTATGTAAGAGTCAGAAGTTATAAGCTGGTTGGTAAAGACAAAATATATGGTGCATATAGTGCTTCAAAATCAATTAAGGTTAAATAATAGTAAAATCCCATCCGTGCTTTAAATGTGCAGGTGGGATTTGATAACAGAGTGAAGAGGAGAGTGATATAAATGAATAAAAAGAAGATCAATAATTTGTGTTTTAGGTTAATTGTTGTAGGTATTTTGCTTCTGGTGTATGGAATGCTTAAATTACCAGCCTATGCGGGAGATGATAATAGTGAAAATGCGGCAGAGATAGCCTCGAGTGGACCATATAGAATAATTAATCTACCAATTGGAAAGACGGTTGACGGAGCATTGGTGTGGAGTCAAAACAATAGAAGATATTATGATGGAATATTATACAAATTTACATTGACAAAATCTGGTAAGATGAATTTTTCAACATATACAGAATTTGGTGGAATTAACTATAATATTTTGGATGAGGATGGAGATGAAATATATAATGAATGTAGTGGAACGATGTATTATAACGATAAGTTAGGCATGGGAAGAGATAATTTTTATTTTCATCTTAGTAAAGGCACATATTATCTAGAGATTACAACCAGGTGCGAATATACTGACGATTGTCCAGAATTGTCGTTTAAAATAACAACTAAGTTCACAGATGCAATTGCAAACGAAGGCGAACCTAACGATGATTTTAGAAACGCAACTTTGCTTGGGGTAGAGGGCAAAATAAGAGGACAGTTCTCCATAAGCGATGTTAAAGATGTTTATAAAATAAAAGTCAATAAAAAACAGGAGCTTACACTAAAATATACATCTGAAGAAGCTATGCCGTATGGTATAGAAGTGTTTGATAAATCTGGAGATAGTATATATAGAGACGGGTATGTTTACCAAAAAAATGTAGTACATAAAATTACACTATCTCCAGGAACAAATTATATAGTGCTTGAATCGACAGGCTATTGGGATCATACTCATGAGATGGGAAATTATATAATAACTTATTCTACAAGACAGGCACTCACCACCAAAAACGTTACCCTTCATTCTGCGGTTGTCACGTACACAGGTAAAGTTAGAAATTCAACAGTCATAGTAAAAGATAACTATGGAAAACGTTTGGTAAAAGGCAAAGATTATACTGTATATGTTCCAAGTGGACGTAGAAATGTAGGAACATATACATACAAGATAGTATTCAAAGGCAATTATAAGGGAACCGTTAAGAAAGTATTTAAGATTGTTCCTGCGGCAACAAGGTTGACTAAGGCTGTAGACACATACTCAGGAGTTAAACTTGTATGGAGCAGATCAAGCAGCGCTTCAGGTTATCTGATTTATAGAAGTACAGATGGCGGATCGTATAAGAGAATTAAAGGGATAACATCCTGGCGTACAGGCGCATATATTGACCGCTCCGCAACTTCAAGCTGGACTACATATTCATACAAGGTTTATGTATACAAGAAGGTAAATGGAAAGACATATATATCACCTGCAAGTGCTTCAAAGTCGGTGTATGTGTATTAAATGGTTTTGAGATAAGTTTATCATATTTATAAGATGCAAAGTCTTTATATGTCAAAGTTGAAATCGATAGAAATGAGAGGAGCTGATTCTATGAAAACAAGAAATAGAACTGCAAAACGAATATTATGTGTGATACTTGCCATAGTTCTCACATTTTCCGGAGAACTTATGTCATCGCAGATAACAGGCTCAGGCTTTGGAGTCATGCAGGCACAGGCGGCAACAGTAAGGCTTAACCGGACGAGATGCGTGCTGGATATCGGAAAGACCATGTATCTAAAAATGGTTGGGACAAAGAGTAAGCCTAAGTGGTATACAAGCAATAAATCGGTTGTTGCGGTAAACAGTAAGGGACTTATAACTGCCAAAAAGACAGGAAGTGCAATCATCACAGCTAAGCTCGGAAATAAGAGCTACAGATGTAGGATTCGGGTTACGGATAAGGAACGATTCAGAAACTATAGTGGTCGTCAGTTTGATGGAAAATCATATTTTAACAGGCATTGCGGAGCAGATGGTAAAGGCTTATACAGGTATGATATATTAAGTGGTAAAAGAAAAAAATTATCTTCATTGTATCCGGTAAGTATAATAACTGTGTCAGGGGATTATGTTTATTTTGATGCATGGTCAAGTGATTTAAGGTACAGAAATATCTATCGTGTTTCGAAGTATGGCGGCAAGCCTCACAGACTTGCAAAGGGACTGGAACCGGTTGTTGTAGGAAAGCATATATATTATGTTACTTATGATGGAACAAATGTATATAAGCGGACTGCTATATACAGAATGGACTTAAATGGAAATAATAAAAAATGTATATACAAAAACGGAAATGGTACATATGCAAGTCGCAAAGGCATCTATAAAGGTCAGTATGTGATAGAAGTTACAATATATTATGATGATGATACAACAAGAAGAGATTGTTATGTAATTGATTCATCCGGACATAAGGATTGGGTATATATATCAAGTTATTATATGCATGGAAATTGGACATCTTTGGTTAGTAAGCAATATGATTCAAATTATTATTTTGATGCCAGTGATAACACTTATGGTTACGTATATGATTTTTCAGGCAATAAACTGATAAGAAAAAGTGGCTATAATAGCAAAGTTCTTCATACATTTCCTTCAGATATAGAAGATATTATCGATTATGGCACTTATCTGGAAGTTACCACCAGAGGTAAAAATGAAGATACATATAATTTATATTTTATATCTGTATCTGGTAAGACTGTCAGAAAGATATTGACAAATGAAGGATATGTTGACTAAAAATAGTAAAGACAACGAATCATAACATTTCCAATATCCTCCCGGATTGATGAAACATAATCATCCCTCGGGAGGATATTCGATGTCTTCTGCGTTATCTCCAGCGCATAGCATCATTTGGCCATGCGCTTATTTTATATACGGCAAAATCCCTTTAAGAGTACGACACACATTATCCCTTTTGCTGAGTGGGATAGTTTCTATAAGGATAGACAGATCGTCCTTGGGGGAGAAGTCGTGTGTTTCGTCGTTTGAATCAAAAACCTTTCCATACACAATATAGTCAAGAGGCGCATCAAGGGCTTCTGCAATGTTGGCGAGGGTGTAGATGCTCATGGTTTTGAGTCCGTGTTCAACT
>ULWV01057168.1_pt1 | contig 32616 bp, 29 predicted proteins | sample 1960651 | NCBI WGS metagenome assembly ULWV01 (sample SAMEA4835820, study PRJEB28245) | human gut metagenome | biome: gut microbiome; material: fecal sample | place: Denmark | collected 2008
CTCTCCTGACCAACATGTAACTGTAATGTCTCAAACTTAAGCTTTCTCTCTGAATAATGCTTCTTTGCCATAATTGTAATCTCCTTTTCGTTTATGCTGTGTAAGCTTCTCTCGGTTTTCGTGTCGTGTTTTTTTAACTGTGCTTATCATATCACACCCGTATAAAAAGTGGTAATTCATATATCCATATTTTGGTTATAGGTATAGCTTATAGCAATTTCATACTGCAATATATTATGAAATCACACTACCTCCAGCTCACTTCCTTCGCCATCAACTCCCAGCAGTCCCCTTATCGAATTTTCAACCATATCCGACACCGCCTGTTCCGTGTAGAACGCCATGTGAGGCGATAAAATCACATTCGGAAAGCTCTTTAGCAAAGCCATGTTATCATTATCCAGCTTTTCGCCCTCCTTGTTAAGATAATACAGCCCTGCTTCGCCTTCAAAGGTATCAAGTGCGGCAAAGCCGACCTTTCCGTTTTTAAGCGATTGAATCAACGCCTGTGTATCAATTATAAGACCTCTCGCCGTATTGACTATGATAACACCATCCTTCATCTTTTCAAAGGCAACGGAATCAATGAGGTGCGTATTCTCTGCATTTCCCGGGACATGCAGTGTTATGATATCCGACTGTCTTATAAGCTCATCAAAGCTCACATACTGTGCATACTTTTTTACCTCCTCATCCTCATAAAGAGAATACGCGAGTATACGGCATCCGAATCCGGACAGATGCTTTACCACCGTTTTTCCTATGTTGCCCGTTCCTATTACTCCTACCGTTGATGCCGACAGTTCTTTTCCCACCTTACCCTTGAGCGAATAGTCCTGGCAGTCAGCTTTTTTCATAATCCACGGCATATTGCGGCATGCCATGAGAATGAGCATAACCGCGTAGTTGGCAACGCTGTTCGGAGAATACTTTACATGTGCAATTCTCATTCCTATCGAATGTGCATGTTCAATATCAATATGCTCATAGCCAATGCTTCTCGTTGATATGTATTTTACACCCACATTGTGGAACGCATCAAGTATATCGGGATACATAGGATTTGTTATAATGGATATGGCATCATACCCCTTTGCAAGCTGCACATTCTCCATTGAAGGGTAATCTGATGTAAATCCGTACTCAAATGCGTACTGCTTGGAAAACTTTTCCACATATTTCTGCTCGTCATACTCCCTAAGTGCATAAAAAAATATCTTCATATATAGTATTCCTCCATTATACAACACTTTTCCCACATTCTATGACCTTCTGCATTCTTCACGGATTAAACTCATTACACTTTTCAATAATATATTCCTGCTCCTCATCGGTAAGCTCAGGAAACATCGGAAGTGAAACACAGTGCTTTGCAAGATACTCCGCATTAGGACAATCACCTTCTCTATAGCCGAGAGACCTATACGCTTCCTGAAGATGACATGGCACCGGATAATGTTTGTCACACCCTATTCCATTATCTTTCATATAGTCTATAAACTCATCTCTCTTTTCAACCGTGATTTCGAACAGATGAAATACCGTTTCCGTATTATCCGGATGAGCCTGCATCGTAATAAGCGGATTGGTAATCTTCTCAAGATATCTTCTTCCCAGCTCACGTCTTCTCGCCGTCCACTCATCCAAATGTGAAAGTCCTACCGAAAGAATTGCCCCATTCACCCCCTCAAGGCGCATATTATATCCAACACGTTCATGATGATACCTCTCTCTCGAGCCTTGATTTTTTAAAACGTTAATTGTATCTATATAGCTTTCATTATCCGATGTGACACTTCCCCCCTCTCCGAAACAGAATAGATTTTTACCCGGATAAAAACTGAAGCATCCCATTACACCAAGGCTTCCGACCTTTCTACCCTCATAAAGTGCTCCATGGGCCTGTGCACAATCTTCAACGACAAAAATTCCGTATTTATCGGCAATCTTTTTCACCGCTCCAAAATCAAACGGCTGACCGTATAAATGAACACCAATGACAGCCTTTGTCTTATCAGTAATCTTTTCCTCTATTTTAGAAGCATCAATCTCCCATGTATCCGGTGTGCAGTCAACAAATACCGGTGTGGCACCACAATATGTAACTCCCCATGCAGTGGCTATAAAGGTGTTGGCCGGAACAATAACCTCGTCTCCCTCCCCGATTCCAAGTGCCAGCATTGCACACTGAAGAGCAGACGTTCCATTATTCACGCCTGTTGCATATTTCACACCACAAAAGCTCGCAAATTCTTCATCAAATTCATCTGCACACGGGCCACCGGAAAACGAAGTCAATTCACACGCTTTAGTAAAAGCCGCCTGATATTCATTCTTATATTTTTCGTAATTTCTCTTTAAGTCAATTCTCTTTATAAAATCCATTTCAGCTTTTCCCTCCCAAATGACAGTTTCAGTTCGACTATTCTGCACAGATAATTTTTGATTAATTTTATAACATTCACTTTAGTATCATAATCATCATTCCACACAACCGGCAGCTCCGCTATTCTGTAACCGGCTTTCTCGGCTCTTATGAGAAGCTCTGCACAGTAAAACCATCCGTTATCATCACTTGACATCTTAATCAGTCTGTCGATACAATCTTTTCTAAAAAATTGAAAGCCCTCCATTGTATCGGAAACCTTTACAAAAAATACCGATTTTATAAGCAGATCAAGCCCGATACTGGTGATGTTTCTTAACGGTTTTCTGCCGTTTACCTTCGATTTTCCCGATAGGCGGTTACCTTTTATAACACTTATATCATCATATTTTTCAAATGCCTTCATCACTTTTGACAGATAATGAATATCCGTTGATAAATCGACATCCACATAACCTATTATATCACATCTGTTTCTCTTTGCAGCTTCTCTGAACGCAAGTCCAAATCCTCTTTCGCCGAGTGTAATATACTCTATATTTGAATACACGTCTGCAAGCTCTTTTATAATATCAGGCGTTCTGTCTGTTGAACCATTATCAACAATGGTTATTACCGCATCTATATCCCTTCTTTTTGCCAAAAAAGCTTCTGTAGTACGTATTCCCTTCTCAAGACGTCTCTCCTCATCAAGTACAGGAAAAACAATGTTTACCTTCATCTGTTTTTTCTCCGTTTCACATTATAATTTATCAACACTTTCAACGATATAATCAAGTCTTCGTGTGTTTACCTCAAGAATAATATTCATATATTTTGTCAAAAACATTATAAGCAGGAACACACCAAAAAATCCGAACGATATAACACCCATAAGTGAAACCCAGCCCGAGGCAAGATTTTTATCATAAAAAAGCGAGTATATCGTCCATATTCCAACCCCAACTGATACAAGTAAAAAAACTGCGCTCAGAATAAGAGTCACTCTTTCAATAATTCCGGTGTATATCATCATATAGCTTATTCCCGAATTAAGTCTGTATGCACTTTCTCTGCCTGTCTTTCTCTCACGATTACTGTTTACAGGCTTATACATAATATAATCATAAGGCAGTCCGCTTGTAACATACAGATATTTGCGATACTGGATGCCGCGATTCATCTTTTTGACTCTGTTCAGTGCTCTTCTTGACACGATCCTGAACGTGTCATGCCTTACAGCCTTAGCCTTGTTTATATTAATCAGCCTGTAAAACAGTCTTGATGATAACTGCATCGTGTTATCACCGGCAAATACAATATCATTCCCTTCACGCGCCTTATTAAAAACATCAATTATCAGATTTACATCATAATTAACTGCAATGCTGTCAAATTCATAGACAAAATCCCCGACAGCCAGGTCATCCCCTGCACAAATTGCAGCCTCAGCTCCCTGATAATAGGCCAGCTTTATGACTGATATGATATCCGGCGAACCACATTCGGTCAATCCCTGCTTCACTTCTTTCACATAATCATAACAATCATCATCACACACAAGTATCAATTCAAAGTTCTCGAAACCGGCATTAATCCTTCTGACAACATTGGAAAAAAAATACTCCAATTCACTCTTCGTATTATTATGTACATATGCCACCGCACTGATAAAGCACTTTCTGCCTTTTATGTTAACATCATTCATAAATTTTCCTCCGGCAATAAAATATTCACGCAAGCTCCAGATACTCATCAATATCATATACCGTATTGATTTTACCGCTGAGCACGCTCACAAAATATGGTTTTTGCGACATGACTTTTATAAGTGTTGGTCTTGAATCATCAACCTCTGACGTTTTAAGAATCGGTTTCATTGAAAAACGTGAACTATGATATTTAAACTCATATTCCGATTTCATGTATTTGTGTGCCATGCTCTGCATATACTTCCATGATGTCTCAGGTTTTCCGGCACAAATGTCACAATTACCAAGCTCTGTCTTGCTGCATGTTCTTCCGTCCTGACATGAAAAAACAGGCAGTCTGTCATAACAGGTATCATGCGGTGTTCTCGTAACGGTTGTCAGCGAATGTAATCCTGTTTTTCCAAAAGGCATTATTGAAAAGAACGGTCCATCCATAACGGTAAACCCTATTCTCTTTAGTTCTTCTGATGGCTCACACAGTATTATCTCACACAATTCATATTTAATATTAAAGCAGTCAAAGCCTGCCATGGAATGTATCTGGTTTACTGAAGCATATGTGGCATTAAGGACATAGCCTGTAGAATATTCTCCTTTATCCGTAGTTATGTAATAGGCAGCCGCATCATGCACTATACTGACAATGTGCTCACGAAATTTCAATTCAGCATTTGGATATTTTTCTAACTGACTCATAAAAAATTCTTTTAAAATTGACGCATCATAGGTATATTCTTTGGTCAGAAACGCTCCATCACACACATTATCGTTAAAATACTTTCCTACCGGAATCTCCTCACAAGGAATACCGACATTCCTGCAAAAAAGCTTAAATTCATTAGCTGCTGTCCATGAAAAATCTGCAGACGTAGCATAAATCTGGTCAAATCCGCTGTTGACACAAAATCCAAAGTCCTCATTAAACCGGTTAAAGTAATGAGCCGACTTCATTGCCGTATATATACTTCTTGGATAATGATATCCCATATGAACACGCGCCTGGTTTATGTATGTTGCTCTCATAAACGGCCCCTGCTCTTTTTCTATCACAAGAACATTCTGTCCCTTTTTTGCACAGTATAATGCTGCATATAAGCCATATAAGCCTGCACCGATTATTATTTTATCATACATCTGTATTATTCCATTCTTATAAATTTTTTTATTATATTTCCATCAGGCTATTATGCCGTCTTTTTTCTGTTGTTAATACAAGCTGTAATAACTAAAGCCAATAAAGTCAGAAGCGATACTATTTCGGCAAGTCTCCACACACCCTTCTCAACATATCTGACTGTTATTTCCCCATTGTATCCGGCAGGTACATTTACCATAATTTTCTTATTAGCACCTGCTTCTATGTAAAACTGTTCCCCTGTGTCAGAATCATAAGCCTTATAGCCTGGATAATAAAACACCGGTATTATAACCTTTTCAAATGCTTCGGTTCCTGCATTCATTACTCCGATTTCAGTTTTTCCGCCCACGCTGCTGTATGATGTAACCGTAAGCAAATCCGAGGTTACATCAATCTGTTTGTTTTTACACATATCCAGATCAGTACCCGCTAACTGATAATCATTAGTTACCCCCAGGGCGAAATCGTCCACATCATTTTTAGAGCATATCTGTGCAGCATTTGAGCCAAATGCCAGATCCGCATAGAAAAAGCCTGCCGAAATTATAGTAAAGGCTGCCATGGCAATAATAGAATAACTATAAATTTTTTTATTGAGTTCTTTTGCATAGTATAATCCTGACACTGTACAAAATGCGGCAAAAGCAGTCCCTACACTTAAAAACCTCCACGAAAATTCGACCTTAGCCAGCCAGACAGCTATGGTTCTGCTTATATTGTTTATCTCATCCCAAGGAAAAATCCACAGAGAAAATACTATAGTCATTATGGCAAATATTCCTGCCATATTTCCCAGTGCAAACATACTTTCATTTCTTTTTTCCGAATTTACAGATTTATAATGTGCGTATAGCCACACTGCAATTCCAATTATCAATGCGGCACCCATACTAAGGCAGAATTCATCACTTACCAGCATGGGAACATTGGTTCCTCTGCCAAAATAAAACAATGCCGGCATCTGTATCGGATACACTCCTGAGCCTTGGAATCTTAAAATCCCATCGCCGTTTACCATTATATCCATATCCATTGAATCTATAAACGGTACAATAAACCATGCATTAAGCATTATGACAACCATAACCGATACTGCCAGATAACATAATCTCTTAGGTTTAAATGTTTTTCGTAAATTGAACAAGGCATACATGATGGCAAATATTCCGACAAACAATATGGATACCAGATGACTCTGCATAACTCCGCTTACGCCTAATATGAGCGGTATGCATTTCTTAAACGTAAGTGTCTTCTCTTCACTGTATATATTATATATACCATATATTATCAGAGGAAAAAATATCATAGATAATATTTCTCCTAATCTCCCGGCTACATACAATTCACTAAGTCTGTATGGTGCAAGCACATACAAAAAGCTTCCAATAAATGCCAGATTTTTATTTTTGCATATTTTTACAAGTGAAACATAACTTATAAGGCATGTCCCAAAGTTAATTAAAACAATAAAAATCTGATAACTTGTGTGAAGCGGGAATCCAATCACATACAATAATGCGGGAATATACAGAAAAAGCTGCGGATAAAATAAAGGTGTTGCATAGCCATATCCGTTTATCATATCAGGCTGAATCTTTATAAGCCAGTTTCCTGCTTTTATACCTTCGGCAATCTCTGCAATTCTTGCAATATGAAACGTCAAATCATGTCCGACAATCAGATATCTGTATATCATCGGCAGACTTGAAAAAACGGTCACAGCCATAATGCCGATAACTATTTTTTTATCATATGCCGTCTTTATAATGTTTTTCAAAATACATACAATTATATTTATCAGCGTGAAAATAAAAAATATTGTAAAAAATCTTACATATCTGAAATATACCGATTCCGAAATAATCAGCTTTTCTATAGTTATATTTCCGTATCCCTTATAAGTTACTTTCAAAGACAAGTCTTTACATGATGTAATCGAGTTAATCCAAAAAGGTTCACTATTATATGATGTACCCGTATAAATATTGAAACTGCTGCCAACAAGCTGTTGTATAAATGTCCCCGATGTGACCCCTATATTACATATCGGCATTTCATTTCCACCGCTCCATGACGCTGCATCAAAGCCTTCAAGCTCTGCACTGTATTCTGCTTCAATATTATACCTTCCCGGCTTTAATTTAATATTGGTATACTCAGCCGATACAATATCGATACCCACTTCATTTTCCGATTGATTTATCTGCAGCTTACCATCGTTGATTGTGCACGAATTAAAATAGTCCGCATTTTCCGGATTAATATCAATAACTGTACGCTCACCAAACAACAGACAAAAAGCCCATATTAACACCAATAACTCGAATCCAAACAATATCGCAATACTTCTATGCTCACGAATAACCTGTTTTATTTTCATAAGCTCTCCTATATACTACTTAGTCTTAATTTCACATTATGATATTTCCATCAATGATATCCGCATTCCGCTTCGCTGCCTGCCTATAGTCTATCAACATCATAATCGACTTAATCGGACAGATGATATTAAAATAAACTTGCAAAAAGTCTGACAGAGTTCTTCATAATCTCATCCGGAAATTCATATTCCTTTGTATGAAGCTGTGCATAATTCTCGCCATCGCCGACACCGAAAAACGCACCTCTGGTTTTCATCAGATACCATCCGAAATCCTCTGACCATCTCATAGGCTTGGCAAGCTTCTCAACCTTCAATCCGAGCCTGTCCGCACATTCAATAAGCCTCTGCACATTCTCAGGATGATTTTCGGTCACCGGAAAGCGTTCTATCTCCTCTATATCGACGCTCATTTTCTCACCTGCTGCCGCGCTAACCACAAGCTCATTTATCCTTCTTAAATAGCTGTCAAACACAGCCTCCCTCTCACCTCTTACCGTAAGTCTGAGTACACCCTCGGAAGCTGCCACCCCATAGCTTGCACTTCCGACATCCATTCCAATGAGTGTCATGAGTACAAAGCCCTCTTTCTCATTGACCTCCTGTGTGAGTGCCTGAATATCGAGCAAAAGCTTTGCAAGCACAGGTCCGGGGTTCTTTCCCGCCTCTGGATATGCCGCATGGCTCGGAGTTCCGTGCATGGAAATTTCAAGTCCCGTCGAGGCACATGCAAATGTATCTCCGCTGACTAGCACATTACCTATGGCATGTCCAGGTATGTTGTGAAGTCCGTAAATTTCCCCGATGCACTTCTCATTGATAAGCTCTGAGCAGATTTTTGCACCTTCCCCCGTCTCCTCACCAGGCTGGAAGATAAGGTACACATCCCTGTCCGTCTTTGCCCTGTCGAGCACCATTGCAAGTCCCGCAAGTATGCTGCTGTGCCCGTCATGTCCGCAGTAGTGTCCGGGAATTCCGTCCTTTCCACACACCGCATCCATGTCCGCGCGGAAAGCGATTGCCTCTTTCCAAGTCGGTTCGTCCGCTTTTTTTACCGCATAGAACCATGTGCCACGGTCCACGATTTCAAGAGCTGTATTGTCTGCTATGAAAGCCATGATTGCCTGCCTGGTCTTATACTCCTTCATGGAAGCTTCAGGAATCCTATGAAGCTCATGGCGAAGCTGCGTTATTTTATCTAAAATTGATTGCAGTTCGCTGTTATTTATTTCCATCTGTAAAAACCTCTTAAAAATATCTTCCAAATGTCATTCTTAAAGCCCTTATTCATACGCCATCTGATATATTTTCAGGATATCCTCATATTCAAGCGGCTTATATCCGATGAGAGTTCTTGTCCTGTTTCTCGAACATTTCAACGCAAGCTCCTCAAGTGACTCCTTTTTGACCCCAAGTGACTTAAGGTTGATTGGCATTCCTATAGACGCATAGTACTGCTCCTGCTTATCTATCGCCTGCTCAATCGTTTTTTCCGGGTGTTCGAAATCAATATCCATGTTCCAGATATTCTTTGCAAACTGAAGCCACCTGTTGATATTGCAGCTGTACACATAGCGCGCCCAGCTGCACCATAATGCCGCAAGCCCTGCACCGTGTGCCACATCCGGGTACATTCCCGAAACCTCATGCTCGAGCTGATGAACTACAAGCTGGAACTGTCTGCCGCACTGAGTAAGTCCATTATGTGCAAGTGATGAAGCCCACATCATATTGGCGCGCGCCTCATAATTTTTCGGATTCTCAAGACAATCCGCAGAAGCCTTCATCGTGCTCTTTATAACCGCCTCAGCAATAGCGTCTGTGAGATATGTGTCATCGCCCGGGCAGAAATATCTCTCAATCGTGTGCATTGCAATGTCCACAGCGCCGCATGCCGTCTGGTAAGGGCTTACCGTGTATGTAAGCTCCGGATTTTCAATAGCAAAATTCATTCTGTTAAGGCTTGAGCCGTACCCCATCTTCTGCCCTGTCTCACTGTTGGTTATGACGCATGAACTGGACATCTCTGAGCCTGCCGCCGCCAGGGTGAGAATGGCGCCCTTGTTGAGGGTCTTTGCAGGCTCACACTTCTTTAGTGAGAAGTCCCATACATCCACCTCAGGGTTAGCCACGCCGTTTGCAATGTCCTTGGCTGAATCCATAACGGAACCACCGCCCACAGCAAGTACGAAGTCTACGCCCTCGTCAAGGCACAGCTTTATGCCCTTTCTAACAAGCGATAGCTGTGGATTGGCAACAACTCCGCCAAGCTCCACATAGGCGATATGCTCCTCATCAAGGCACTTTTTCACCCTGTCAAGCAGTCCGCTCTCCTTCGCGGACTTTCCGCCGTAATGTATCAGAACCTTCTTAGGCTTATACTCTGCCACAAGCTTTCCTACCTTTAACTCCTCATCCTTGCCAAAATACACCTTCGTAGGTGTCTCATAGATAAAATTATTCATCTGCATACCTCCCGAAATACTTTAGTCTGCTGAAATTTGCACGCTCGTTTTTACTATACCACTTTATGCTGTTTTTTGAAATGATATATTTTCGAACGGCTGTCCGATATATTTTCAGAAATCTGTTTCTATATATTACTATGTTTGTCAATGATGTAGGATTTAAAACATCCCCTATGAACTTAGCATGTATAACGTATTATATTTATGCATATCACAACTTTCGGTAGAAGCTTAGATGTTCTTAAAACAGATTTTTATTGACATTTTTCCCCCCCCATACATGTTAAATTAACTGAAATTTACCAAAAAGAAAGTGAGGTTTTGCCATGAATACACCTGTTGACATCTCAAATGTAACCTTAAAAACCAATCGCATGATAATTCGTCCGTGGCGGCAGCCGGATCTCGATGACTTTTATGAATATGCCTCCGTGGACGGCGTAGGACAGATGGCAGGCTGGAGGCCTCACAAGGATAAGGCTGAGTCACAGACAATACTTGATATGTTCATCGCAGAAAAAAAGACCTTCGCCCTCGAATACGAAGGAAAGGTTATCGGCTCTCTTGGAATTGAATGCTACAATGAAAAACAGTTTCCTGAGCTTTCGGAGTACAGGGGACGTGAAATCGGCTATGTCCTCTCAAAGGCTTACTGGGGACAGGGCTTGATGCCTGAGGCTGTGAGTGAGGTGATGCGCTATCTCTTTGATGACTGCGGACTTGATTTTATCACCTGCGCATACTTCCTGACCAACAGACAGTCCTCACGCGTTCAGGAAAAATGCGGCTTTCATTTTCTAAAGGCTGTAGATTACAGCACACGGATGGGCACTGTGGAGCCTTCAAATGCGCATATAATATGGAAAAAAGATTGGGCTGCCGGATAAGGCAGTCCAATCTTTTTTCTATAAATTTAAACGGTATATTTTGAAAAATTTTTTAATGGCTCAGCTATCTTTTCTCTCCATGCTTTTCTATATTTTTTTCAACGACATCCATCAGAGCATACAGCTTTTCAACCTCCTCTGCCGTCATGCCGTCTGAGAACACCTCATCCGCCATCTTAAAAAGCTCTATGACCTTGTCCGCCTTTTCCTCCCCTAACGGTGTGAGCGATATGACCCATGAACGCCTGCACTCCGGATTATCCGTCCGCTTCACAAGTCCCAGCTTCTCAAGCTTATCAAGCGTCCGCGACATAGTTGTGACATCAAGCACACACAGGTCGGCAAGCTCCCTCTGGCTCATAGCTCCCTTACTCCTCAAGGTCTTAAGTATCCGGGGCTGTCCCTGCCCCACCGTAAGCCCCAGCTCAATAAAATGCGGTCTGAGCAGCTGCCGCCTGAGCAGCTCCACCCTCAAAAAAGCACTCCCCAATCTTTCTCTATCCATCTCCATCTCCATTCCGCCGCCGGACGGCACAAATAGTAATTATAAACGTGTTTCTTTAATGTATTTTCACTCCTGTCTCATCACTCGAGTTCAAACTGTCCCATATAAAGTCTGTAATATCTCCCTTCCTGTGCAAGCAGCTCAGCATGGTTTCCACGCTCTATAATCTCACCCTTCTCAAGCACCATGATTGCCTCCGAATTTCTTACGGTTGACAGTCTGTGCGCTATTACGAACACCGTCCTGTCCTCCATGATTGCGTCCATTCCCTTCTCGATAAGACGCTCTGTTCTGGTATCGACGGAGCTGGTTGCCTCGTCAAGGATGAGCACCGGAGGCTTTGCAGCAGCGGCGCGCGCTATGGCAAGGAGCTGTCTCTGCCCCTGTGAAAGATTTCCGCCGTCGGAGTAGAGCATAGTATTGTAGCCCTCCGGCAGCCATTTTATAAAGCTGTCTGCGTTGGCTATCTTAGCTGCCTCAACCACCTCCTCATCGGTTGCGTGAGGATTTCCGTATCTTATATTATCCGCTATTGTACCAGTGAAAAGATGTGTCTCCTGTATAACCATCGCAAGTGAACGGCGAAGGTCATCCTTTTTGATATCCTTTATATCTATTCCATCGTAGGTTATAGTTCCCGACTGTATCTCATAGAACCTGTTCACCAGATTGACTATGGTTGTCTTTCCGGCTCCCGTCGAACCCACAAATGCAATCTTCTGTCCCGGCTTTGCAAAGAGCGATATTCCGTTAAATACTCTCTTTTCGGGAGTATAGCCGAACACCACCTCCTTAAAACGTACATCACCCTTCAGTTCTACAAAGCTTGTCGCTTCAGCTGCGTCATGTACAGCCCCATCTTCCACTACATTGAACCGCTTCTGTAAGGAACCGTCCGGCATTGTCATACGCTCCGGCACCCTCCATGCAAAAAGCCCTGTCCTCTCCTCACACTCCTTTAACCCGCCATCCGGGGTTCTCACAGCGTTGCACAGCGTGACCGTACCCTCATCAATCTCCGGCTTCTCATCCATCATCTCAAATATACGCTCCGCACCCGAAAGAGCTGAAAGAAGGAAATTGACCTGCTGTGTGAACTGATTTAACGGCATGGCACTCTGGCGCACATACACAAGGTATGCTGAGAGTGTTCCAAGGTCCAGCAAGCCCTTTATCGCCATAAGTCCGCCGACACACGCCGATACAGCATAGTTAAAATACGAAAGTGTAACTATCGTCGGAACCATTCTTCCGGCAAAAGTAAGGGCATTGGTAGATTCTCTTCTGAGGCTCTCATTCATCTCACAGAAGCGCTCAAAATCCTTAGCCTCATGGTTGAACACCTTCTCAACCTTCTGTCCTGCCATCATCTCCTGCACAAAGCCGTTTATCCTGCCAAGCTCCGCCTGCTGTCTGTTAAAATACTTTTTGCTCTGTTTTCCGTTCATCTTGATGAATATGAACATCAGCACAAGGAACACGATAACAATGAGCGACAGCCTCACGCTCAGCACCATCATCATAACGATTGTTCCGAACAACTGCATGAAGCTCTGTATTATCATTGCAAAGCTGCTGTTCATCGCCTCCTGAACCGTGTCCACATCATTGGTAAAACGGCTCATAAGCTCACCGTGGGAGTGTGCGTCGAAGTAGCTTAGCGGAAGCTTCTGCGTGTGCGCAAAAAGGTCATTTCTTATCTCCTTTATGACCTTCTGCGAAGTGACCACCATAAGCCTGTTATATGCAAAGGTTGACAGCGCTCCGCAAAGGTACATGACGCCCATAGAGATGACCGCCCTTATAAGCCCTGTGGTATCTCCTGGAACAATAAACTTATTTATCACAGGCTTCAAAAGATAGGTTCCCATGATATTTGCACCCGCACTGATAAATACTAACAGTGCAACCAGCACAAATGACCATTTATGATATCCAAGGTACACGAGCAGGTGCTTTATAGTCTTTTTAGTGTCCTTGGGTCTTTTATATCCAACATACTTTGCCATTACAGATCTGCCCCCTCCTTCTGTGATTCATATATTTCCTGATATATCCTGTTGTCTGCAAGGAGACTCTCATGTGTTCCTATTCCGTTTATCCTTCCCTTGTCAAGAATGATAATCTGGTCTGCATGACGCACCGACGATATTCTCTGCGCAATGACAATCTTGGTCATATCCGGGAGCTTCTTAGCAAGTCCTTCACGAATTTTTGCCTCTGTCGCAGTGTCAACGGCACTTGTGGAGTCATCGAGAATAAGCACCTTCGGCTTCTTTAGAATCGCTCTTGCGATACATATTCTCTGCTTCTGTCCGCCGGAGACATTGACACCGCCCTGTCCCATCTCCGTATCGTAGCCGTCCGAAAGCCTGTCGATAAACTCATCCACACAGGCTATGTGGCACGCCTCCTCAATCTCCTCCATCGTAGCATTCTCATTGCCCCACTTAAGATTCGACAGAAGCGAACCGGAAAAGAGCGTATTCTTCTGCAGCACCATAGCGATGGCGTCCCTTAGGTGTCTCATCGGGTACTCCTTCACATCGACACCGTCAATCTTTACTACACCCTCATTTACATCGTAAAGACGCGGTATTAACTGCACAAGCGTTGTCTTTGCCGAACCGGTCTGTCCTATGATTCCGACCGTCTGACCCGGCTCTATGTGAAAGGAAATGTCGGAGAGGACATACTCCTCTGCCTCCTCCTTGTATTTGAAATTTACATGGTCAAATTCAATCTCACCGCGCTCCACACTGATATCACGCGCAAGCTCATCCGTTATGTCGATCTTCTCATCGAGCACCTCCATTATTCTTGCACCTGAGGCGAGGGAACGCGTCATCATAAGAAAGACATTTGACATCATCATAAGTGAGTTAAGTATAATAAGAACATAACTCAAAAAGCTTGTGAGCTGTCCTATTCCAAGCTCCCCCTGCTTCACAAGATGTCCGCCGAGCGTGAGTATTCCAAGTATCGTTGAGTACATGACAAGCTGCATTGCCGGCATGTTGAGCACCGCACTCTTAAAAGCCTTCTCGGACTGATTTTTCAGGTTGTCATTGACCTCCTCAAATTTTTCAAGCTCATAGTCACCGCGCACATACGCCTTCACAACACGGATTGCCGTGAGATTCTCACCTACGGTGCGGTTTAAAAGGTCGATTGCCGTCTGCATCTTAGTGTAGAGCGGTCTTATGTGTACTATTATAGCAATAAGCATAGCCGCCAGTATCGGCAATGCCACAAGGAACACCAGTGCAAGGGTCGAATTGATGGAAAAAGCCACCGATGTCGCCACAATCAGCATTACCGGGCTTCTGCCAAACGGCCTCATTCCGGTTGACACTGAGTTCTGTATGTTCGTCACATCGCTTGTGAGCCTTGTTACAAGCGATGACACCCTGAAATGGTCGATATTGGAAAATGAATAGGACTGGAGCTTCTCATACTCAGCCATTCGTATGTTCGCGCCAAGCCCCTGCCCTGCAAGCGCGAAAAATTTAGAGCTTCCAATACCTAAAATGAGCGCAAGAATGGCGCAGCCTCCCATCTGTATTCCCTTGGTATAAATGTAGGGAATATCAGCGTCAGCCACGCCATAATCAATCAGATCCGCCATGAGCATCGGCACCATAAGCTCAAGAACAACCTCTATGCCAATACATATCAGGGCAAGATATGCGTATTTCTTATATTGTTTCATATAAGAAAATATTCTCTTTAACATTACTTGTACCTCCAATAGTTGCATTTGCAACTATTGTATTGCCAAGCATTTGAAATGTCAATAACCTCTCTTATATTTTTATTTGCAACAGTATTACCAATATATAATTTATAAATCTTTCTTATAATACACATTTATGTATAATCCCGCTACTCCCCGGTATATCCATATTTCTTGAGGTCAACCCTGCCGTCCTTCACCTCAATGCCATCCGCCTGCAGGCGCCGCGCCTGCTCTCCTTCGCCGCCGAATGCGAACTCCCCCGACAGCTCTCCCTTTGCATTGACTACACGAAAGCATGGGATATTCTCCGGGTCGGGATTTTTATGAAGCGCATTTCCCACGGCACGCGCCATCTTCCTGTCACCTGCCATATAAGCCACCTGTCCGTAGGTCGCAACCATCCCTTTCGGAATACGCTTCACCGCCTCATATATTCTCTTGGCCGGTTTATCACATACCAGTGCATAGCTCTCCGCAATCATATCCTTTATCGTGTCATCCGGAATGGTTCCATCAAGAACAATCGTATTCCAATGCTCCTTGTTCTGATGATATCCCGGCTGTACCGCCGGGTATGCCTTTCTCCAGAAGTCCCTCCACTCCGGGTTCACCTTGACATTCATATTGATATATCCGTTTCTTTCATACACCCACAGGAACGCCTTTTTGCTTCCGTGCACTCTCACAAGCTCCCAGTTCTGATCATGAAACGGAGCCTCCTTATAGGTGTACGGAAATGACAGACCGTATGCTAATGCCTCCTCGCGCGTTTTCATATAATTCACCTTACTTCCCTTTCATTAACTATCACCTGCCCAGCCTAAGCTGATATTACATTTGTCACTATGCTTCCGCACTATTCTTGATTTTCCATCGTGTTATACATGAACCAGTAATTCTGTATTGTCCTGAATGTCCTATGCTCAAACCACGATGTTGTCCTGCTCTCGTAGGCTGTCTTGACCGGATACTGCCTCAGGCTCTGCTGGTGCGTATAGTTGAGAAAGCTTGTAAAAACACAGCTCGTATCAATGTGCACTGCTGAATACATGACATAGCCTCTGCAATTCTGCCCTCTCACCGGATACGAAAATGTTCCGACCCAACCGCCTGCCGGAAGTATGCTACTCTATATATCTCACTTCGCCCGCATAGGTTCTGTCCTTATAAGGCGCATCAGGTGCCGCATAGCCAAGCGCGGCGATTCCATATACAACATGGTCTGAAGGGATACCGAACTCATCAAGCATTGCTCTCACCTTCTCGTCATCACACACCGCCCCTAACTGGTTAATCCATACTGAACCAACTCCATAGGAATGTGCCGCGAGGAATATGTTCTCAAGCGCACAGGAATTGTCATCCCTTCCAAGGTGGCTCTCCCTGAGGTTTGATGGTATGATGAGTGCTGTAGGCTTATACATATCATAATGCTCTCTTCCAAGTGCAGCTCTCATCGTCTCCGCAAGACGCGCAATGACATCCCTGTTGGTTATAACTGTAAATGTCCATGTCTGCTTTCCCATTCCGCTGGGTGCGTGAAGTGCCGCATCGACAATGTCCTTTAAAACCTCCTTTGGAATCTGCTCATCCGTAAACTTACGGGTACTTCTTCTTGTAAGTATGTTTTTCATTACCTCATTCATGTCGGTTTCCTCCTTGATTATTTTGTCTGTGGGACAGTGGTGTCAGGTCCGTGTCCCACAGTGTTGGGACACGGACCTGACACCTGTCCCAGCAAAAGCTTGTATAATGTAGGCTCAAATGAAAACTCCTTCATAAGAGCATGCACTTCATTTAACGCATTCTCCTTCACCGATTTCGGTACAACCGGGCGGTATACTGCCCTTATGAGAATGTTCTTCGGCGTGTGGTCGAAATCGATGAACTCCAGAAGCTGTGTCCTGTAGCCGCTGTATTCAAGAAGATTCGCGCGGACTGCGTCGGTTGCCAGTGCCGCGAAGCGCTCCTTGATTATTCCGTAGCGCGACATGATTGGAAGTGTTGCCGGCTTCATCTGCTTGTTAAGCTCATGCTGGCAGCATGGTACTGAGAATATCATCTTTGCCTTCCACTGTACCGCATTGTACAGCGCATAGTCCGTGGCGGTGTCGCACGCGTGAAGCGTTATGACCATATCGACATCGAATGGTGCCTTGTATCCATTGATATCCCCCAGCTCAAACCTGAGCTTATCATAGTGATACTTCTGCGCCGCCTTGTTGCACTTGTCTATAACATCAGCCTTGAGGTCAAGTCCAATCATGTTCACATCAAGTCCCATCACCTCTGTGAGATAGTAATACACAACAAATGTAAGATATGACTTACCGCAGCCAAAATCAATTACATTGAGCTTCCTGACCTTGAGATTGGAAATCTCATCATTCAGAATCTCGACAAAACGATTAATCTGCTTGTACTTGTCATACATGGAGTTGACAACCCTGCCATCCTTGGTGAATACGCCCATGTCGACAAGCGGCTCAATATTCATTCCCTCACTCAAAATATAATTCTTTTTGCGGTTGTGTCCGTTATCCGCAGCCGCACTTCCGGTATTATTTAACCTGCCGGCACCCGCCGCCTTTATCGCCTCGGTTGCCAGTCTTTTTACCTTATAATTGCACCTTCCGTCCTTGGAAATGAGAATTATATGCTCCGCGTCAGCCGTCATCGCATTGACCTGTCTGTAGTGGCCGCTCACCAGCTTGGCACATCTGTCCGCAAGCTTTTCCTTTTTCACATTCTCATGGAAAACCTGCTTTTTCGTATACTTGGAAATCTGGCAGAAATCCTTCTTCTGCTCAATGACAAGCTTCTGGTATTCCTCCGATTTGTTCGCCGGATTGCTTATAATAATCTTGTTAAAATCCGTCCCTGCAATTATTGAAATGTACTGCTCTAATTCGTTCATTATCTCTGTTTTCCTCTTTCACTATTTCTTTTACAATCCACAATTCATCATACCTTATACTTAATTATCCACAGTAAAGCGGACATTCGCAATCCGCTTTCGCTACTTGCTCATGAACGCAGTCGCTTCGCGAACTGTCAGTGGGAGCTTTTAACTCCCACTGACATAAGCAGCCCCCTTACCCACCGCTTAGTGCTCTACACACTTGAAGCGGGGGATTGCTTATTCTGCGTTCAAAAGCTATTCAATGTGAATAAGCTTATAACAATATCTCTTCCCGGCTGCTGCCAGCCTTAACAAAATAATGCATTATCTCCGGCTTCCCGCGCCTGCCTCTAACATTCCACTAATATAAGCGGTATGGTCATCTCCTCCTCGGTAAGCCCTGCATGTGCCCCTATGAAAAAATCAGCTTCCTCCCTGGTATTATATATGCACAAAGCTCCTGTCGCAACCGCAAGGTAGTCCCCAAGCATGTCACGGAATGCCTCATGCTCCCTGCCCTCGCCAAAAAGCTTATTTTTAAGCACCTCTTCCTTGGTCAAGAGCATGAAATTATCGGAGAATTTTCTGTTAAATTCATTCACGAACTGTTCCTCCATTCCGGGCTTTATGAAGAAATTGAGTGCACGCGGCTCGATGGACGGAAGTCTTAGGAGGCACTCACATATCTTAGGGTAATCCGTGAGTGCCACGCCCTTGGTGTCTATATGACCATGGTCGGCGGTGACAATAATCAGGGTGCGATTATTATTAAGCCTCATACATAACTGCCTGACCTGCTTTTCAAGCTTTTTTAACAGGGACTTGGCGTCCTCACCAAAGCAGCCCTTCTCATGCATAGTGTGGTCCGGCTCATTCCAATAGCTGTAAATATATTTTCTGCCCGGCTTCCCGCAAAGCTCCTCTATCCTGTCAACTATCTTCTCAAATGAATCCGGGAACGGCTCCACAAACGGTGTTGCCATATAGGCCTGCCGGCCGCTCTTTACCAGCCTGTCGGCCGCACCCTCATAGCCGCAATAGCGCCACGGCACATTGTAGGCTTCCGCCGGCTCATCCGTTCCGGTTTCCTTATTTAAAAACACCGTGACATTCTTGTCTATCTGCGGATAATAGCAGTCCCAGCCAAGCCAGCCATGTTCACACGGCTCCATGCCGCTTAATATCGAAGTTGTGGCAGCAACCGTTGTCGGCGGAAAGGTTGAGCTTAGCGTCCCCGCCATATGCGAATTAAAGAATCCACGCCCGGACAGATTGGCATCAATTATATTCTTACCCATCCCGTCAAGAAGGATGACAACTATGTTTTCATAATCTTTTTCAGCCAGATATCTGTCAAGCAGCTCAGATGTCCTTCTTCCCGGCTCAATTCCCATATTCTTTAAAATAGAATTAGGTATTCCTGCTATACAATTCTCATAATCGGGATATTTTATCATCTATGACACCCTCCGTTCCGTCAATTATGCAGTCACATCATCCCACTTATGCCTATTATATCATGATTCGCACCTTCGGTGCTTAACGTTGCTTCGCAACTATCATGATCCAATTCGCCGTTCGCCAATCATGCAAGCATGCTGGCTCTCTTGCGCTCATTATATCATCAATTTCCCGACTTTCCTACTGCTATAATACAATGTTTTGAGGCAAAACGAGCTCTATACACTCGTACATTAAATCAGCATGTTTTAACCCAAGCAGCATAATACAGAAGCATAGCGTCTTAAATTCCGGTATTTACCTGCATAGTAAAAATATGTCCGTCATTGACCTTCTCCAAAAATCAGCCTATACTATGTATTATAACAATAACAGTTTTTTCAGTAATATATGTCACAGGGCAAATATCAAAAACACTGAGACGCTATGGGAAACGGAGATAAATGGATGAACTTCGATTTGAACACCGGAATTGAATTTATGATGCATGGAACCTTCACGGCTCCGGATGATAACTGGGTTCACATGAGCAGATATATGACCAGCTATGAGCTGTTCTATGTGACGGACGGCACCCTGTACATCTCCGATGACAACAACGATTACACCGTAAAGACCGGTGAATATGTCATAACTCCACCATGTAAAAACCAGCACGGCTGGAAAAATTGTAAGTGCACCTTTTACTACTTTCACTGGTTCGCGGATGCCGCATGCGACGTTGCATGTGACGATATAGGCAATCATACATGTGAGGATACAAGGCTTGGAGATTTTCCGTCCTTCGGAAGCTACAGAAACATTGATATCATAGAGAAATATTATACACTGCTTAATGACACGGGGCTCACCAAGGAGCTTTCCAATCACATCATGGCAATCATCCTGCTGGAAATCAAAAAGGGAGATAAAAATATTTCCGCCGGAAATACCTCGGATCTGTGCCGGCGAATCCTCTCATACATACAGTTTGCCCCTTGCGAGGAGCTGAGAGTGTCCGCCATAGCCGCTCATTTTAAATACAACGAAAAATACCTCACCCACTGTTTTACGCTTGAGACAGGTGAATCCTTAAAAAAACACCTCAAGACAGAAATAATAAAGCGTGCCAAGCATATATTAGAATACACCGACACGCCTATATCTACCATCAGTGAACAGCTTGGGTACAGCGACACGCACAGCTTTTCACATATATTTAAGAATACGGTGAAGCTCTCACCGCGGGAATACAGGAAAAATTTTCAGGAAAACAGGGAAATCTGATATACTACCAAGGACTTAATATACAGAACATACCCAAAGGCATATATTTTTCTCATAAATCACTTAGTTTATCAAAGCTTTTTTGAATCTGCATATATTTCTCCCACGGAACACTCTTTAGAATATTCTGTCTTTCAACGAACTGTTCTGCTGATGTCCTTATAGAAAAATATACATCAAATTTAGCCTTTGTAACATATCTTCTCTTTGTCAGATACCGTTTTTCCTCATCAACCATATCAACAAAATTATTGCACTTTTCAATTAACCCGGCATCATACTCATCATTTTCGGAAACTGCATTTAATAAAAATGTCTCCATGGCACCTGTCTGCTCAAACGGAATTACCAAAAGCAATAGTTTGACTTCTTTTTTCTTTCCCTGACCATTAATGTATGTACATTCAGCCCAGACATCATTCTCCATTCCGTTCACTGCCTGCACATTATAATTCCCCATAACTCTCTCTATCTGCCGGATAAAGTTATCCTCTGTATCAAGCTCATCTCTATCTGTAATTATGATGATATTGTCAAAAGCTTCATTTCCCGCTGAAATACTGTTACGGTCAAGAATACTGCTTAATGCGGGAATAATCCTGCTGCACCCGCCACAGCCTGCAATACAGAGCATATTATCAGCCTTTGTAAGAACGCAGTTCCTTGCTATTGCATTAGTAAATCTTATCTTATTATTTTTATCATGCTCCCACTGATTTACTGTGCGCATGTAGTACTGCAATAAAATAAAATCCGATGACCCCTCACATAGAATAATGCTTTTCACCTATCTTAACTCCAATCCCATCTCGTCCTGTGCTTCAATAGCCTTTCTCCCACTGAGCTGCCTTACAGACATACCCTCATCATCTTTATACAAAGTATATACCGATATCCTATTCAAGCTGTCCGGTGAACACTTCAAAAGCTTATCTATCGCCTCACTGCTATGTGATGTCAAAAACACCTGAACATTGAGCTTAACGCAGGTTTCCAGTATCCACTTGAATGTTCTGGTCATAGCTGATGTGTGAATTGCCGTTTCAAACTCATCCAGAAGGAGAATTCCATCCTTTGCCGCTATAACTGCACTCATCAAAAGCACCGCTTTCTTCATGCCATCTCCATATACATTTAACGGCAATGCCTTTCTGTTGGCTTTTGATAATATTTTATAGCTGCCCCTGCCATACCGGTTCTCATCAACATCATAATTAATGCTGATTATATCCTCATCATACTCACGAAGCACTTGAAGCATCTGTTCGTACAATTCCGGATAGTCAAGCACTCTTCGCAAATACACGCTTCCCTCAGCATGGCGGACAGGTGAAATATATATAATCCTGCCATCGTACGCATATTCTGCACATGCTTCGTCATTCTTGAGAGCCAGCACCACCTGACCATCATAAATTTCTTGTTCGCATACAGCTTTTTCATCAAACGATATGTTGATTTTCATTTTAGGGACAGTACGCACATTGTCATCCTGCTGTCCATCACCTCCGGTGATTGCAAACCCTCTCAACGATTCATAGTCCTTCTCCAGTATCTCCTCAACAGATTCCTTAGCAGACATTGAAACCTTGTGGTTCTCACCGCTGTTCAACGATATACTATATTCTATTTTCTTTTCATCATCATTGATATTAAATAAATCGTAGAATCCCTCATAATATGTTATATCAGATGACATTCTTCCCTGTCCATTTCTTCTGAGCAACGAACGCCACTCACGAATATCCGCAGGATTCTGATAGCTTTGGATAACCTCAAGTATACTGGTTTTTCCATTATTGTTATCGCCTGTAAGAATATTAATCTGATTAACATTTTTCAATTCTAGATTTTTAATACCTCTGAATGACTTGATATTAATATCTGAAATATGATGTTCCATCCTTACACCCCTGAATATCACAGGCATTGCCTGCGGTACTGCTTATACTCTTTTAAACAAATCCATTGGTCTTTACTAAGCTTTACCTAATATAGTATATCATATAACACATTTTATCAACAAAATCTTATTTTTTATTTCCACACCTATGAGCCGCACTGAGGGCTTAAGCACAATCTGTCAAGCGGTATGTATTTTACCGCCTCGTATCATATATGTCTCTTAAGTGCCTCCATATACGACACTCCATACCTGCTGAGTGCCGCATCCTTGCGCGTCACAACTCCTATCCGCATGGTGCAGTCTGAGATAAGCGGCTTCGCGATGATATTCTCACCGTTAAGCTCCGCGTCAAGCACGCCCGAACATACCGTAAAGCCATTAAGACCGATGAGCAGGTTAAAAAGCGTCGCCCTGTCGCGCACCATTATATTCTTCGGAAGCTCAAGCATGCTAAGAAATTCCTCCGAAAAATAAAATGAATTGTGCTGTCCCTGCTCAAATACCAGATAAGGATACGGCAGCAAATCCTGTACCGTAAGCCTGTCCATGCCTGCAAGCGGGTGTCTGTTCGATATGAACACATGCGGCCTGGCTTCAAACAATTCCTGAAACCGCAAATCACTCTTTGTAATCAGCTTGCCAAGCACTGCCTCATTGCTCTCGCTCAGGTACAATATACCAATCTCACTTCTCCCCACCGATACATCATCAATGATTTCATAGGTCTGTGTCTCACGCAGCGTGAAGCTGTACGCGTCCGCATCATACTCCCTTATCACATCGACAAATGCATTTACAGCAAAAGAATAGTGCTGGCATGATACCGAAAAATGAGGCTTAAGATGTCTCTCACCCTTGAAATGCTCGGTCATGACATCCATCTGCTCTAATATCTGCCTCGCATAGGACAGAAGTGCCTCTCCATCCCTTGTAAGCTCCACTCCCTTATTCGTTCTTGTAAATGCGGTTATTCCCATTTCCTTCTCCACGCTCTGAATCGCCGCTGTGAGGCTTGGCTGTGAGATAAAAAGCTTTTCCGCAGCATCTGTTATGTTTTTACACTCCGCAACCATAACTATATATTTCAACTGCTGTAATGTCATTGTGTGCCTCCATACATACGTCATCGTTAGATTCTTCTGCAGTGAAGATTCGGGTGTCAAAACCTGTAAATTACTCTGTGAGTGTATAACAGGTTTTGGCACCCGAATCCGATAAATAACTGTCAAGCTATGCCACTAGGCATTACTGCGTGCATCCGTGTAAAGTACATTTGTGATTACATATTGTCCGTCATTTACAAAAATTTCAATGAGATTCTTTTCTATAAATATTTCAAGCTCACATTTATCCCCGACATGCGGTGTACTGCATTTTGTATGCACCGTCACGCCCTCCGGTATGCGGTTAGCTCTGTCCGTGCACACACAGCCGGACTTAAGCTCAATGTAAACGCCCGCAAGCTCAATACTCTGCCCCTCAGACAGCTCTGTGATGACGCGGTGTCTGCCATCCCTTGTCCACTCAGTATATCCATCAGGTTTCACCTCATATGCGGCATTTGAAAAATATTCCCTGATATTCGGGTGCACCGATGTGTAAATGTGACCATTGCGAAGTGTCACCACTCGCGGCAGGCACATCATTCCGCTCCACGGACGCCCATCCGCAGCCTCATTGTCCTGCGCCGGCTGCGGTACAGGCATGCGCACCCACGCAATTACACATCTTCGTCCCTTCTCATCAAGACAGCTCTGCGGTGCATACAAATCCATTCCATAATCAAGAAAGCTCTGTTTACCCTCAAGCCTCATGCTGCCATTCTCCGCATCAAATGAGAGCAGCTGCATCGTGCTCTGATTTCCGGGATAATCCGTCCCACTAAGAAGTCCTAACGGTGAAGAGATAAGAACATGCCTGCCATCTATCTCAAACACATCCGGGCACTCCAGGATTGTTCCAAGCTGCTTATCCTGAAGTCTGTTAAGGTACGTCCACTCTTTTCCATCCTCACTCGTATATATAAGAAGAACTCCTGTCTCCTTTTTATAGGTGCTTGCAAGGCACATATAGAAGCGTCCCTGCTCCTTCCACACCTTCGGGTCACGGCATTCATACGGATGCCCTATATTCAAATCAGTTACCGGCGGAATAATCTGTCTTTTCCCATTAAAATTGTCAAAGCTTAAGCCGTCATCCGAGCTTATCATAGCCTGACTCTGCTCACACAGCCCATCAACAATGACATTGGTATTTTCAGGATTCTCCTTCTGATACCGGACAGCCGTGTAATACAGATTCATCCTGCCGTCAATCTCAAGTGCACTCCCCGAAAATACTCCGTTCCTATCATAGCTTTTGGTAGGAAAAAGAGCTATTCCAAGGTGCTTCCAATGAACAAGGTCATCGCTCACCGCATGTCCCCAATGCATGGTTCCCCACACTGGAGCGCAGGGAAAATACTGATAAAACAGATGATATTTCCCCTTATAATAAATAAATCCATTCGGGTCATTAATCCAATCTCCCGGTGCCTTTAAATGAAGAATATTTTCCATAATATGTGTTCCTTTCACAAAATATATAATTATCTCTGTTTCTTCTTGTACCCGCAATCACAGTACGGTTCATCCGCGAAACTCAGTGTGTGACAGATAAGTACAATTAGTCATATATAACCTTTATAATTACAATTTTACTCCATAATTCTCCAAAATAAAAGTAGCTAATTGTACATTCCCTCAACAAATCCTATAAATTCCTTGGCAACATGTGATAGCGTGTGCTTCTTGTTCCATATAAGCGCATAGGAGGCGTAGGCATCCGGGTGGTCTACCTGCCTTACGCACACATCATCGCCATGCACAAGCGATGCTATGGACTCCGGATAAATTGATATCCCGACACCGTGCAGGCTAAGCTCATATGCATTCATCATGTGCGCAATCCTTCCTCTTACCACCGGTGTGCCTCCTGTCTTAGAAAACCACTTGTCTATCTCTCCCTTTCGCGATTCTCTGGAAGGAATGAGCAAATCATAAGGCAAAAGCTCCTCCGGTTTCACAGCTGCATTGTCCTGCGAGTACAGTGCGTGATCTTTAGGTATCACTGCAACCCACGGCTCGTCATAGACGGGGAGCACATGAAACTCCTCCGTGTTGTACGGTGCCGTAATCATCGCCACCTCACACAGCCCTTTTGTGACACGGCTGTTCACGTCATCGGTGTTTCCATTCCAGAGGTTATACTGGACATTAGGGTGTTTCTTTCTGAATGCGGAAATCCACTCGGCGAAAAAACGTGGTGCGCACCCTTCCACCGAAGCGATATAGAGCGTTCCGGTAAGTCCCTCGCGCATCTCACGCACTTCCTCCTCTGATTTACTCACCAAATCAAGTATCTGCGAGGCATACTGCAAAAACAGCTCCCCCTCCTCCGTGAGTGTAACCTTATGCGGCGAGCGCACAAAAAGCTCCGTTCCCAGCTCCTCCTCCAAATCCTGAATCTGTCGGCTGAGCGGAGGCTGTGCAATCGCCAGCTTCTCAGCCGCCATTGTAAAATTCTTCTCCTCCGCCACCGCCTTAAAATACCTTATATGTCTGAGCTCCATAAAATACCTCCCAATACCGCCATTGACATCGTTACATTAGAGGCAATTATTTCCCACTTGGAACAGTTATTTTCCTGATGTATGTCCCCATGGTTCAATATACATTAAGCTTCTTAATTGCCGGTGAAAATAACATGTCCATATCAGTGTACATAGCGTCCTTATAATACCTTATAAGTATCATAATACATTTATTATATGTATTTCACATTGTAAATACAAGGTGGTATATTAAAACCATCAAAGGAAAACAATTGATTTCGAAATCAAAGCAGAATAACATATACATATTTTAAAATCAAAGAAAGGATTGGTGATTATTATGAGAAAAATATTTGAAAAGGTCAGCGAATTTTTTAAGGAATACTACATGAGCTTCGGTGAGATAATCTAACCCCTGCTCTGACGTTCCAAGCATAGTCGAATCAAGGAATTTTACCGATTCGATTTTAAGTATTAAATAAATATTATAATGAAAAGAAATAATTAAAAAATCGCCTGAACCCGGTCGAATAAGCATCCACTTGGTTCAGGCGGTTTTTTATTAAATGGAATCTATTGTCTCTAAATTTTTGATATGACTATGTTAAATCAATCAAATAATTTACCTTGTACACAAATCTAACTTATTAGGTATTACACAATTTGCAAACATTAATGCAATTTGTAAATGTCAGTTTATTTGACCTCAACATTGTTAGCTTCAGGTGTCAAAACATGTTAGAAAAACTTAACCGTGTATTTTACCATATTACAGCCAAATGACAATGGTATGCCATAAGCAGAAGATTTACATTGATTTCGCATTTAAGTTGTGCTACAATCCATGAAGAAATGTGACTTTTTTACTATATAAATAATACGATAGCATTATTAAGATGTCAAAAACAACCGTATCATCGGTTTGCCGCCGACATGAAAGGACAAGATATATGCAGGACTTAATGAGAAATCAATTCTATAAACAGCGCTCCGACTTTGAACTCTCAGCCATAGAGCGCGACAAGACACAGGTTATGCCTGAGGGCGTAAGTGTGCAGACAGATATTCCGTACATGAATGATGGCGATAAGGCTCACCGCATGGACGTATACCGCCCCGAGGGGAGTGAGTCCACCACCCTGCCTGTTGTGATAAACATACACGGCGGCGGACTTCTGATTGGCAGCAAGGAATTTAACCGCTTCTTCTGTGCTAAGCTCAGCAGGCTCGGCTATCTTGTGTTCAGCATCGAATACCGCCTCGTACCCGACTGTATGGTATTTGACCAGTTTTCGGATGTCTGCAATGCTTTTAAGTATATCAATGCACACCTTGGCGAATACAATGGCGATTCCAACCACATCTACGGTGTCGCAGACAGCGGCGGTGCTTACCTTCTCACATATACTGCCGCCATGGCAAAGAACCGTGAGCTTGCGAAAGCCGCACATGTCAAGCCGCAGAAGTTTTCCTTCCGCGCAATCGGACTTATAAGTGGAATGTTCTACACCAACCGCTTTGACAGGATTGGACTTTTTCTTCCTGCGTACCTCTACGGAAAGAACTATAAGAAACAGCATTTTGCAAAATATGTCAACCCTGAGAATCCGGACATAGTGACCTCACTTCCGCCGTGTTTTCTCATAACCAGCCAGAATGACAATCTAAGAAAATACACTCTTGATTTTGAGAAAGCTCTGGCACGCCACAATATGCCGCACGAATTTTTCTGCTTTCCGCGCGATAAGCGGCTCACCCACGCATTTAGTGTGTTCAGACCGGATTACCAGGAGAGCGAAGATACTATCATGGCAATGCATAATTATTTTGAGAAATATAAATGATTCGGGTGTCAAAACATATAAATAGCTATTCATAAGTATTCTTCTCCAGCCATGACTATCTCCTTTTTGAAAGCTTTCACCTATAATACATTTGAGGAGGGAAAAGTCACATAAAAATAAACTCTGCCGGCTCCCCCTCCGTGCGGCTGCTGTCCGTAATCCACACCTTGAAGCTGCCCGGCTCGCTGGCAAAGCTTCCGTCGGCGCGGAAGAACCTGAGCATTTCCTCACTGATTTCAAATGATACCCGCTTAATCTCACCCGGCGCAAGCTCCACCCTCTTAAAGCCTTTCAGTTCCTTTACCGGGCGAACCTTGCTCGCCGCTACATCCCTTATGTACAACTGGATAAGCTGCGTTCCGAAGGTCCTACCTGTGTTCTTCACATTTACTGAGGCTGTAAGCTTATCAGCAGCCGACAGCTTGTCCGCATTCAGACTTACATTGCCTATCTCAAATGATGTATAGCTTAATCCATAGCCGAACGGATACAACGGCTCGTTAGGTGCATCAAGATATCTACTGGTATAATCTCCTCTTCCTTCGGCAGGCTTCGGTCTGCCGCAGCTATAGTGGTTGTAGCTCATCGGAAGCTGTCCTACGCTGTAAGGGAAGCTCATTGGCAGCTTTCCTGTAGGATTGTACGCCCCTGTGAGCACATCCATGATACCGTGTCCGCCCTCAGTTCCCGGCATCCATGCCTCGACAATAGCCTTGGAATACTCTGAGACCTCCCTCAAATCAAGTGGTCTTCCGTTAAAAAGAACAGTGATTACATTCTTATTCACGGCTGCGACACGTCTTAGAAGCTCCATCTGAATCTTTGGAAGCGTTATATCCGTCTTACTTGTAGCCTCCCCCGACTGAAAACGATGTTCGCCAAGTGCAAGAACTACCTTGTCCGCCCACCTTGCGCACTCCACAGCCTCGGAAAGCATTTCTTCATTAACTGACTTCCACTCATCGTCCGCCATGTCAAACTGTCCAAGATTTACAATCGTGTGGTTGTCAAGAAGCGTACAGCCGGCGGCGAATCTTAGCTCAACTGCAGATGTTTTTTCAGCAGTTTGGGATTCCAAAGAATCCTCACCACAGAAAGCCTCCTTTGCCGCCTCCTTAAGCGTGACATTGTCCTTCTCATCACCCGATATCGACCATGAGCTTCTCATATCCTGCCCCTCAATATACGGTCCTATGAATGCAAGCTTTCTATCGCGCGCTACATCAAGCGGAAGTATTTTTCCGCAACCATTTCCGGCTTCATACTGTGCTTTATCTAACGCTTTATCTGTTGCTTCATGCTGTGTTTCATCTGCTGCTTTATCTGTTGCTTCATGCCATACTTTATCTGCTACTTTATTTTTCAGAAGGACAATCGACTCACGTACTGCCCTTCTGGCAAGCGCCCTGTGCTCAGCGCACAGGCTTATGGTCTTTTCAATCTGCTCATCTGCATCCTTATACGGATTCTCAAACAAGCCAAGCTTGTTCTTAAGTTGCAGCACTCTCATAACAGCCTCATCAACCAGCTCCTGTGAAATCTTTCCCTCATTCACAAGTCTCTCCAGGTTGTCCGCGTATGCAGGTGTGCACATCTCAATATCAACACCGGTCTCCATCGCCTTTATCGCGGCGTCCGTGTTGTCCTCGCAGCAGCCATGCGCAACCATCTCACAGACAGCTCCCCAGTCCGATATGAGCACTCCGTCAAAGCCCCATTCACCGCGCAGGACATCCCTCATAAGCCACTTGTTACCCGATGATGGGACACCGTTTAACAGGTTGAAGGATGTCATGGCAAGCTCACAGCCGGCATCGACTGCCGCCTTGTATGCCGGAAGGTAGAACTCCCTCAAGGTGTGCTCCGAAAGCTCAACATTCTGGTAGTCGAGTCCTGCCACTGCTCCGCCGTAGGCTGCCACATGCTTGATACAGGAGGCAATTCTGCCCTTCTCGCCTACATCATCGCCCTGAAAGCCCTTCACCATGGCGGCTGCCATCAGGCTGTTGAGATACGGATCCTCACCTGTCGACTCCATTACTCTTCCCCACCTTGAATCCCTCACCAAATCAGCCATAGGTGCAAATGTCACCTGCACGCCATCTACACCCGCCTCCTTTGCAGCCACCTTAGCGCACTCCTCGGAGATCTCAGGCGAAAATGTGGCACCTTGTCCAAGCGGACATGGGAATACCGTCCTATGTCCATGAATAACATCCAGCATAAACAGAAGCGGTATGTGGTGCGGCTGTGTCCTCATATATTCGTCCTGAATCTTCTTAAGCTTCTTGGCACCGTATATTCCAAGCGTGCTCCCGGCAAGCCTGCACGTCTCCTCACGCCAGCCGTTGTTCATCCCTCCGGTGATTACCGCACTCTCCTCGTAACAGCTTCCCGGAACCTGCACAAGCTGTCCTATCTTCTCCTCAAGCGACATATCGCCAAGCAGTTCATTAAGTTCCTTCTGTGTCATCGTTTTTCCTCCCATACAATCACTATATAATTTTTAACCTTGCAAAACCCAGCTGAATCTAAATGTATTCAAATATTCCCTGAATCGCGTCGGAGATATTTATCAATTCATCAATCGGCAGACAGCCTATCTTTTTATAACCGCGGACAGACATATCCAGCAAAGCCAGCTTTTCACACTGTATATAACCTTCTATATTATCTACAGAGGTCCATATATGAAGTGGTCCGGGATTGGAATTATTTATAATCGGACACCCTATAATCTCACCGCTGGAATTGAAAAAATCCTTGCTCACCACCAACACCGGATAGTTAATCTTCTCTATCCTCACAATATCTCCCTGGTGCAGAAGTTTCATCACCACACCTCTCTTCCTACCGGCTCGCCCCAATCAAATTCTCCATCCAACTTAAGCTCTCCACCATATTGTGCCGCACGCTCCTCCAAGGTCTTATGTGAAAAATTCTTCTTAATGGTAATTACACCCTCCGAAACCGTTATATCTATGATTTCGTTCAGAGCCATACCTGCTCTTTTCAAAATCTCTTTTGGAAGTCTGATTCCCTGACTATTACCCCATTCTCTTATCTGTGCCTGCATGCAATCCCTCCTTCACTTTGTATATACATAGTATATACTATGTCAAAAAATATTTCAACAACTCCAAAACTCCCTCTAATATTTTTTACGCTATAGCTTTATATATGCAACATTGACATCCACCTCATCAAGTGGCAAAATAAAGAGCAATGCAGACAAATAAATTATATTTTTAAGATTTAAGCCGCAGAATCACGGCTTAAATTCAAGAGGCTTACAATGAACAATTACACCCGCGGACTGAAAGCAGGAATTCCCATAGCACTTGGCTACCTTTCAGTCTCATTTACATTCGGAATAATAGCAATATCTTACGGACTATCATGGTGGCAGGCGCTTATAATCTCCATGACAACCGTAACCTCCGCCGGGCAATTCGCCGGTATCGGAATAATGCTTCACCCCGGACAATATTTTCAGATGCTCATATCCCAGATTACAATAAACATACGCTACTCCTTCATGTCCATTTCCGTTGGACAGAAGGCGGACGAACGCTTCACTGGATTATCGCGATGGATTTTGGGCTTTATGATGACGGATGAGATATTTGCAGTGGCAGCACAGGAGGAGTCGGTAAGCCGCAGCTTCTTCGCCGGGCTCGCCACCATGCCATATCTGGGCTGGTCTGTCGGAACGCTTCTCGGCGCAATTCTCGGAAGTATTCTCCCCGACCGGCTTATGAGTGCCTTAAGCCTTGCCATATACGGAATGTTCGTAGCAATCGTTGTCCCTGAAATGAAAAAATCACGCCCGGTTCTTATTGTGGTTGTTCTGGCAATGCTGCTTAGCTGTGCGTTCCACTACATCCCGTTTCTTTCTTCAATCTCAAGCGGAATAACCATCACAATCGTTGCAATAAGCGCCGCAGTTGTGGGCGCAATTCTGTTTCCTGTCGATGAAGAAAAATAACCGGCAAATGCGGAATTTACTTAATCGCACTAAATTATATTGTAAAAAGGGAGTCTTTGACCATGGACAATAAGCTTTTTTTTAATTACCTCATCATCCTTGCTGGTTCAACCTACTTAATCCGCGTAATACCATTTGTAGCCATAAAGCACAAGATTAACAACCGTTTCATCCGTTCGTTCCTGTATTACGTTCCCTACGCGGTGCTCACCGCAATGACGATACCAGCCATATTCTATGCGACCAGCTGGTGGGTCGGCGCAGCCGCAGGGCTCGTAATCGCAGTCATTCTTTCCTTAAAAGGCAAGGGATTGACCACCGTTGCAATCGCCGCATGTACAGCCGTTTTTCTGGTTGAATTGTTAAAATAATTAATTTCTTATGATGTTGGAGGCAAAACATGCCAATTTAATGTCTGTGTGTATAACGTATTATATTTATGCATATCAGCTCCATTGTC
>ULWV01067201.1_pt1 | contig 32122 bp, 29 predicted proteins | sample 1960651 | NCBI WGS metagenome assembly ULWV01 (sample SAMEA4835820, study PRJEB28245) | human gut metagenome | biome: gut microbiome; material: fecal sample | place: Denmark | collected 2008
TGGTGGTATCCTTGCTTACATCGGAAAGCAGCCACAGTAATAAATAATATTACATATTACAAGCACGATGTGCGTGTATAGATAATGACAGAAGAGTCTGAAACAAGTTTGCTTGTTTCAGGCTCTTTTTGGTTTTGAACTTCAACAGGAATATATAGAAAGAATATTTCCTGAAATTCTTAAAATTCAACAAAAATTTGACTGTCAAAATGTTCTTTCATATGATACAATTACTATAAAAGTTTTACAAATATGAGAGGAGAACATTTTAATGAAACTTGAAGTAAGAGACTTGACAAAGTCTTTTGAAGGTAATCAGGTTCTACACGGCATTTCTTTTGAAGTTGAAAGTGGCAGTGCACTTGGACTTCTTGGAAGAAATGGAGCAGGTAAGACAACTACGATAAGAATTATTATGGATGTCTTTAAAGCAGATGAGGGTGAGGTATATCTTGACGATGAGCCGTTTAACCCTAAGAAGCATCTTATAGGCTATCTGCCAGAAGAGAGAGGGTTATATCCTAAGAAGACAGTGCTTGAACAGATAGTATATCTTACAAGACTTAGAGGACTTTCCAAGAAAGAGGCAGTCAATAATGCAAAGAAGTGGCTAAAGCGTCTTGAGATAGATGAGTATGCCAACAGAAAGTTAGAGACATTATCCAAGGGTAATCAGCAGAAAGTACAGCTTGCTTCAACACTTGCGTGTGAACCAGAGATAGTTATACTCGATGAGCCATTTAGCGGGCTTGATCCGGTGAATTCAAAGATACTTCAGGATGTTGTGACAGAAGTCATAAACGAAGGAAGAATAGTTATATTTTCAAGCCACCAGATGAGTTATGTAGAGGAGTTCTGTCGTTACATAGCGATAATAGATAAGGGAAATATAGCACTTGCAGGCAATCTTAAAGACATTAAGAGACAGTATGGCGAGAATCAGCTGGTTATATCAGATGTTAATATGGGACTTGATGAGTTGTCACAGCTTATAAAAGACAATGTGTCTGACATAATAACAGAGACTGGAAGAACAAGAGAGGAGATTATTGTAAGGAATATAAATGGCGTGTCAAGGGCGGATATTCTTAAAAGAATGATTGCGTGTGGTATAGAAATTGAGCATTTTGAAACTTATAAGCCATCTCTTAATGATATATTTGTATCTCTTGTAGGTGATGATATGGAAGACGACAAAGTGGTAGATTATAAGAATAATAGTAATGACGATAATAGTTATAATAGAGATATTGTTGATGAGTTACCGCAAGGCGAAAGCAGTGAACATAAAAAGTCTGTTGAGGGAGGTGTACGCTGATGAAAAAGTTAGGTGTAGTTCTTCAATATGAGCTTATGACTTATATTAAGAATAAGTCGTATGTAATCAGTACGGTTGTTATAGCTGTTATAGCTGCTGCTATTATGTTTGTGCCAAGATTTATAGATATAAGTGCCATCACAGGAATTACTAATAGTACAGAACAGAATTCTGGTGATTCTGACAGCGATAAAGATAATGTTGATGGTAAGAGTGATTCTGATAAAGATAATAAAGCAGACAATAATAAAGATGTAATTCTTATATATGATGAGTCTGGAACATTTTCAGATATTCAGATAATTCAGGCAGCTTTTGATGATATGAAGGTTGAAAAAGTGTCATCAGAAAGTGAATTAAAGGATAAAGTGTCAGATGAAGAAGTCAAGGCAGGCTTTGTGGTTCACAGTCTTACAGATTATGAGTATATTGTATACAATAAGAGTATGACTGACAGCATTGATATGCAGTTTAATCAGGTACTTACAGCACTTAACCAGATGGTGTACTGCAGTATCCATAATCTTGATTATGAGCAGATAATAACGGCATTTAATCCAGAGATTAACAGTCAGACAGTTGTTCTTGGCAAGGATATGGGAAATAATTATTTTTATTGTTATGCACTCATTATCATTATATTTATGATAATAATATTCTATGGTGTTATGGTTGCGACATCAGTTACTCAGGAGAAGTCCAACAGGACTATAGAGGTGCTTGTAACAAGTGCTGATACTAAGATTTTATTTTTTGGAAAGGTGCTTGCTGGTACAATAGCTTCGTTATGTCAGGCTGGAATACTTATGCTTGCGATTGTCGGTGCATATAAGTTTAATCAGAGTGCGTGGGGCGGAATGTTAGATATGTTACTTGATATTCCTGCAAATGTACTTGTTACCTATGCGTTATTCGGACTTGGCGGTGTGCTTTTCTATACATTTATATATGGAGCATTTGGTGCACTTGTTTCTAAGACAGAGGATATTAATAAGAGTGCCGGAAGCATACAGATGGTTATTATGATTGTATACTTTATTACTCTTTTTCAGCTTATGAATATAGATGGTATTGCTATGAAGGTATTGTCATATCTGCCAATCAGTTCATACAGTGCGATGTTTGCCCGTGTTGCAATGGGAAATGTAGCTGTTTGGGAAGTTGTTGTTTCATTTATAATACTTGTAGCAAGCATTATAGGTGTTGGTATGATAGGTTCATCAATATACAGAATGGGAACGCTTAGATATGGCAATCCAATTAAGATAACTACAGCAATAAAGAGCCTTCGCAAGCAGAAGAATAAATAATCTGAATATTTTATACAAGAAATAATTAATACCTCCAGATATTCATGTCATATCTGGAGGTATTATTATACATAAAACAATATGTGAGATAATCAGGGCTGCATACAGGTATTGATATAATGGCTTAACATATTGTAAATATAATTATAACTTTATAGTTTCTCCACCTGGTATCTCAATGACACGGACATTATTAACAGCAACCCAGACAGAACAGGCACTTGGGTTATAGATATATTCATTATCGGCGAATATCTGAAGCCTGTCAAAGGCTTCGTTGTAATCTACGATTTCGATGTTAGTAGCATACCATATATCATCACGGTGACCAATCATTTCACAGAATTCTTCCATAACTTCCCAATTGTTATTACGTTCAAATTCAAAGCTGTGTCCCCATACATACATCATATATAGGTACTGCTTTTTAGTAAGCTTCATAAAACGCTTGCCAAACTCAACAAGATTATGATTGTGGTGGCAGGTTGGTATCCAGTTCATATAATCTGTTGGCATAGAAAAGCCATTTTCATCACCAAGAAGAATAGGACCTTCACAATCGTTGGCATATTCGAGTGCTGATTTGACAACAGCGTACTGGTCAGTGGCTGGTCGTATATATTTAATGCCAAGGTCAGCAGCAATAGAAGTAATAAGCTTGTTGCCGGCTCCATTAGGAAGAGCCATTCCTCTTACGGGTTTATGTATTATTTTCTCAATATTAGTCTTATCTTCAAGAATTTCCCTTGCTATCTCATAGCTACCACATCTGTTCATAGTAGGGTGTGTGCATGTATGAAGGGCTATTTCATGATTGTCATATAAATCATTCCATTCGCTTGCAGGCAGTCTGATTGGCATATCTGTTAACCCTGAATTGACATTGAAGGTAGCACGTATGCCGTTCTTGTTAAATATATCAACTAGTCTTTTATCTTCAAGCTTGCCGTCATCGTAGCTTAATGTTAATACCTTGAATTTACCTCCTGGAAAGCATTTGTATATTCTGTTCATAATAATCCTCCATTCTTGTATATATTAACATAATGTATACAATCTCATATTTTATAATTATACTATATTAACATTAGTGTGTCATTATTTTGTTAATCAAATACACAAAAAATACAATAATCAATTATAATTTCTTGACTTTTTGTGTTATTTTACTAATAAATGAAACTTTTTTGATGTTTTCATTACAATATATATTGTATCTTTGAATTTCTTTATCATTAATGTTAACACATACATTTCCAATAATACACTCGTTATTAACCGGTGCAGTAATGCTTGATGGAATATTGTACACGACTTCTACATTATCATTATCGCTTATGCAGGCAGACAGTTTTTTATCAAATAGTATATCAATGGAACTTTTAGAGCCGTTTTTAATCTTTATATTAAAGACTTTAGGGCAGATAAGTATGTCCTGCTTTGTATAGCTGGCTCTGGCGTAGTCAAGAAGATGTTTTGCGTCAGACCATTTATAAGTCTTGTTGTCAGGCCAGCCACAGGCAAGCAGGGCAACAATAAATGTCCTGTCGTTATCCTTATAGGCACACACATAGCAGTAGCCGGCATCGCCAGTAAAGCCCGTCTTGCCGGATATAATGTTATCATACATATTAAGAAAAGCATTGGTATTGCTTACAGAATATTTTCTGCCGGAAAGACTTGTAAAACTGTAATCGTGAGTCTGTGTTATAGAAAGGAAATGTTCGTTTTTAATGCAGTAGGACATAACAACTGCTAATTCATAGGCTGTTGTCGAGTGAATGCCTGCATCATCAGAAGCATCAAGACCATTAGGCGTTATATAATGCGTGCTATTACAGCCAAGACTGGTGGCTTTTCTATTCATTAAATTAGTAAATACCAGCACAAGTGCTTTGCTTTGTTCTTTGGATATATTCTCAATAAAATGTGAGTTATAAGAGTAGTCATTTATAAAAGAAATGTCAAAGGTAAGTTCGTTGCGTTCTTTATCGGTTAAAGAACAGATATAATAGTAGGCGGTATTTTCTGCAATTATAACGGCGGTATCATTATGGGAACGAAGCATAAGGGAATAGTACAGGTCTTTTATTGAAAACTGTTCGCCTTTTACAGCATTAAGTTGTACATCTGGCATAGAAGCCGCATATGCAGAAGTGGTGGCAATATAATCATCAGGACATATCTCAAGGGCGGTTATTAATGTCATAATCTTGGTGGTGCTTGCCATAGGTGCTTTGGTGTCAGCATTTTTACCATATAGAAGCCTGTTAGTATCGGCATCTATTACTGCTGCAAATCTGGCGTGTATTTCATTATCTTTCAGAGATGAGTCGTTTTCTTTAGCATTTACACGATTAAATGGAGTTAAGACGATTGAAATAATCAGACATATTAAAATTATGAATTTTAATGGCTGTATAAGCTTTTGAAAAAAATAAGCAACTGCTGATAGCATAAATAAGAAACCCGGTTATTATAATTAATAAATTATACACTTTTATTTTGCTATTATACCTAAAATGAGTTATTATATATTTACTACATAAATAATCATATTAATTTACAGAGGTGCGTATGAGCTACATAGAATTTGATGATGTAAAGAAGATTTATAAAATGGGTGATGTAAAGATAAAAGCACTTAACGGTGCAAGCTTTACGATAGATAAGGGAGAGTTTGCAGTTATAGCAGGTGCGAGTGGTGCAGGTAAGAGTACAATACTTAATCTTATGGGCGGTATGGATACAGCTACGACAGGAAAGATTATTGTAGATAAAGAGAATGTGTCAAAGTTCACAGCTAAGAGGCTTACAACATACAGAAGATATGATATAGGATTTGTATTCCAGTTCTATAATCTTGTACAAAATCTTACTGTAAGGGAAAATGTTGAGCTTGCAACACAGATATGTAAGAATCCACTCGATGTTGATGAGGTTATAGAAGCAGTAGGACTTAAGGAAAGAAGTTCTAACTTTCCGGCACAGTTATCAGGTGGTGAACAGCAGAGAGTTGCAATAGCAAGAGCGTTGGCCAAAAATCCAAAGCTTCTGTTATGCGATGAACCTACGGGAGCACTTGATTATAATACAGGCAAGCAGATATTAAAGCTGTTGCAGGATACATGCCGTGAAAGAGGTGTTACAGTTGTAGTTATAACACATAATCTTGCACTGACAGCTATGGGCGATAAGGTTATCAAAGTGAAAAATGGAGTAGTTGACAGTGTGACTGTCAATGAAAATCCGCTTCCAATAGAGCAGATAGAATGGTAGTTAATATGGAAAGGCGGAATTAACATAATGGGAAAGTCGGTATTTAAAGATTTAATAAGAGAGATAAAAGGTTCGCTTGGAAGATTTATTTCAATAATGGCAATCACAGCCATAGGAGCTGCATTTTTTGCAGGAGTCACAGCATCTTCGGGCGATATGAAGCGTTCGTCAGATAACTATTATGATGAATATAATATGAATGATATAAGAATAATATCATCTATAGGGCTTACAGATGATGATTTGCAGGTAATTGCAAAAGTGCAGGGAGTAAAGGCAGTATATGGTGCCAACAGCAAAGATGTGCTCATCAATTATGATGATAAAGAGTCAGTTGCACATGTTTTAAGTATTCCTCTTAATGCGGATGATAATGATGACAGCTATATTAACAGACTTCGCATTAAAGAGGGAAGACTGCCACAGAATGATAAAGAATGTGTTGTGAAGTACGAGTCTACAAGGGAAGCTGTCAAAGTGGGCGATGTATTAAAATTTAAGTCTGGAACTTCTGATGATATTAACGATACATTTAAGGATACTGAATATACAGTTGTTGGAGTAGTATATTCGCCTTGCTTCGTTTCTTATGATTTAGGTTCGTCTGATATTGGTAACGGCAATATCAGCTATTGTGTATATGTTGGAGATGATGAATTTAAGAATGATTATTATACAGAAGCTTACGCTGTAGTAGACGGAGCAAAAGAGCTTGATACATATTCTGATGAATATGATAAAAAGGTTGAAAATGTACAGAACAGAATTAAGAATATAGCAGCAGGACAGCTTGATAACAGAAAGAAGGATATAAAAGAAGAATTTGCCAAAGCCAAGGAAGATAAGAAACAGGAACTGCTTGATACAATAAGACAGAAGGTAACAGAGTCTATTACGAAGCAGTATCAGGAATATTATCCGGGATATGATGTGTCTTCAATGATAGCACCTTATATTGAACCAGCGTATATTAAAGCAGTTCAAGAGTTTGACTTTGATGCGGTATATGCAAAGTATGATGAGCAGATGAATGAAACTTTGAATAACTCTGACGACTGGGAATGGTATGTGCTTACAAGACAGTCGCAATATTCGTATAGGGATTATGAGTCGAGTGCTGACAGAATGAAAGCTATAGCTACAGTATTCCCATTGTTCTTTATAATTGTTGCAGGTCTTGTGTGTCTTACAACAATGACAAGAATGGTAGAAGAACAGAGAAGTTTAATCGGAACATACAAGGCTTTAGGTTATGGAAAAGGTACTATAGTATTCAAGTTCGTTGCCTATGCCTTTATAGCTTCCTTTGCTGGAAGTGTAATAGGCTGTATTGTTGGTTTAAAGCTGTTTCCGTATATAATATATAATTCGTGGAACATAATATACCAGATGCCGCATATAACTTATGCAAGCCATACATTATTATCTGTGGCAGTTATTATCTGTCTTGTAGCGGTAACATTTCTTGCGGCATTCTATTCGTGTTACAATGATCTTTCAGAAGTGCCGGCTATACTTATGAGACCTAAAGCTCCTAAGAGTGGAAGAAAGATATTGTTAGAGCATACATTTATATGGAAGCATCTTTCATTTACAAGGAAGGTTACTATGCGTAATATATTCCTGTATAAGAAAAGATTTTTTATGACAGTAATCGGAATCGCAGGATGTACAGCGTTGACAACGGCAGGTTTTGGAATTAAGGACAGTATACAGTGTGTTATTGATAACCAGTATGAACAGATACTGCATTATGATAATGTAATTACATTTAAGAGTGATGTTGAAAGTGAAGAAATTAACAATATAATATCATCTATAAATAAAGATGAATATTATAAAGAATACACTACAGATTATGGATATACTGCTGATGTGAAAGCATTAGGTGGTGGTGACAGCTATTCAACTGAGATAACTGTTGTGGATGATACAGATAAGTATAGTGATTTTGTTACATTCAGGACAAGAAAGAAGCATAACCAGTTAGAACTTAATGATGATGGTGTTATTATATCTGAAAAGCTTGCAAAGGATCTGAATGTTTCTGTTGGTGATAATATTACTATATGTGATATTAATGATAGGCAGGCAGCAGTTAAGGTGACTGGAATTATGGAAATATATATTAATAATTATATTTTTATGACATCAGGTTATTTCAATGACACATTTGGCTATACACCAGATAATAACAGAGTATTAGGTATACTTAGTGATGACAGCGATAATGTTCAGGCAGTTATCGGAGAACGATATTTGTCTAATTCAGCAGTTAAGTCGCTTACATTCTTAAAGGTTAATATGTCAAGATTTGAGAATATGATACAGTCCCTGGATCTTGTTACATGGGTGCTTATAATATCAGCAGGTATGCTGGCGTTTGTTGTATTGTATAATCTTACTAATGTTAATATATCTGAGCGAATAAGGGAGATTGCGACAATAAAAGTTCTTGGCTTTTATGATAATGAAGTTGGAGAGTATATATACAGGGAGAATATAATACTTACACTTATAGGCGGTCTTGCAGGACTTTTATTAGGAAGAGCACTTCATACATACATAATGACAACAATAGAATTAGACGGAGTAATGTTTGGAACAAGAATTAATTTAAGTTCATTCCTGTTATCATATGGAATTACATTAATTTTCTCATTGATTATTAATGCAATTATGTATCCGTCACTTAAGAAAATTCCAATGGTGGAATCTTTAAAGTCAATAGAATAATTCGTGATTGCTGATAAAGGATTTAATTGAGAATTTAATTAATGATTTGATGAATAATTTAGTGCAGGAATTAAAGAATAGATAAGCTGACAAGCCTGCACAAATAATGGTAATATTAATAAGAGCCTCCACATATATTGTGAAAAACGATATATGTGGAGGTTATTTTTGTATGGGGGATATTGGACAAATTATAAAAATTCTGCCGCCAGCTCTGGCTGACAAGCTTAGACTGCATACGTTGTCATTTGGCAGGCTCAACGAGCTAAGATTAAGAGTTGGCAGAAATGTAACTTTAATATATGACAATAAAGAGATAATGTATGATATTAAGGTTACCAAGGACTGCATAATGAAAATGCTGGAATTAGCTTCCAATTACTCTATCTATGCGTATGAGCAAAGTTTCAAACAGGGGTTTATTACAATAGAGGGAGGGCATAGGATTGGGATATCAGGACATGCGATTATAGAGAATAATGTCATTAAGAATTTTAATTACATAACCTTTCTTTGTATAAGGGTGGCACATGAGGTTATAGGGTGTAGTAATAAGGTTGTTGATTTCGTATATGGAGGAGGTATTGACCATACGCTTATTATTTCACCGCCGGGTTGTGGCAAGACAACGCTTTTAAGGGATCTTGTAAGAAATATATCTGATAATGACAGGCTTCATATTAATGTAAGTCTTATAGATGAAAGACAGGAGATAGCAGGCTGCTATATGGGAATCCCGCAGAATAATATAGGCAGACGTACAGATGTATATGATGGCTGTCCAAAAGATGCAGGAATGATGATGGCAATCAGGGCTATGTCGCCGGGTATAATAGCTGTAGATGAGATAGGTGGGCAGAATGATGTGCAGGCAATTAAATACTGCATAGCCTGTGGCTGTACGATTATTGCTACAATTCACGGTTATTCGCTTGAAAATGTAATGAACAAGCCTTTTATGGGTGAGCTTATAAGTTCTGATTACTTTAACAAGATAATAATATTGTCAGGAAGAATGGGAAAGGGGACGGTGGAGCAATGTTTAAATTATCGGGAGCAGCACTCATAATAACTGCATGTACATATTATGGCTTTTATTTAAGCAGTAACCTATATATGAGAACACGGATTATACAATCGCTAATAACAGCCCTTCATTATATTAAGGCACAGATAGGTTATGCTTCAAGCACGCTCCCTGACATATTTAGGGATTTATCTGTTAATTCTGATAACTGCTATGTTCAGGAAATGTTCAGTTATGCAGCGAAGACATTAAGTGATGAGGGCATTGTTACATATGAAGCTGTGTGGGAGGTAGCTGTAAATGTACTTAACAGGAGAAAAATATTAAAAAAAGACGAACTTAATGTAATGTATGAATTGTCGCATTTTAATTCGTATATTGATAAAAATATGCAGGTTCAAAATCTGGAATTATCAATTGAAAGGCTCAAAAGAATAAATGAAAATGTGGCAATGGATATTGCACCGAGAATGAAAATCTGCAGGATTGGTGGAATAACAGCAGGAGTGTTTATAGCAATAATGCTGATATGAACACAGCATAATAAAGAATGGGGATGTGTATGGAAATTAATTTGATATTTAAAATAGCTGCCGTTGGAATAATAATCTCTATACTTAATCAGATATTAAAGCATAGTGGAAGAGATGACCAGGCTTTCTTAACAGGGCTTGCGGGACTTCTGCTTGTGCTTTATTGGATACTTCCATACATATTAGAACTGTTTACAACTATGCAGAAATTGTTTGATATGTAAAAGGAGTAACAATTGCTGAAAATATCTATGCTTGCATTATGCACGGTTATAACATCACTGCTTATAAAAAAACAGTCACCGGTAACAGCTTCTGTTATAGGACTTTCGTTATGCCTTATTATTTCAATTAATATAATAAATAACATATCAGCCATAACAGGACAGCTTGGAGTAATGATTTCTTTAACAGGAATTGGTGATGTGTATATAAAGATAATAATGAAGATTATAGGAATAACCTTTATAACGCAGCTTATATCTGATGTGTGTAGGGATAATGGGTTTAACGCGGCGGCATCACAGCTTGAGATTATGTGTAAGATTGCTGTTGCAACAATAAGTATTCCAATTGTACTGTCGCTTATGGAGATGATTAATAAATGTATAAAATAAGATATATATTAATGCACAATAACTGCCCCCAATATATGTTGTCATTATTAAGAAGCATATTTACTGGGCGGAAATATATATTTATGAAACTTAATTATATACTACCGCTATTAAAAAGCGTATTACTAATGTCAGTAATATTAATGCTTGTATACAATAATGCCAATGTGATTAAAGCGGAAACTAACGGACAGGAAACTGTCACGGATACATCTGGCTGGTCTGATTATGATTATAAGGATATTGATAAGATATTAAAAGAAAGCAGTTACAATTCGGTTACCTTTGAGGATATAGTAGACAGCATATATTCGGGTAATTCAACGAGGGATTCGGGTAAGAAGATTGTACAGTATATAACAGAGGTTATAAGCAGTAACCGTAATGATTGTATGAAGATACTTATTTTATGTATATTATCTGCATTTATAAATGTATTTGGCCCATTTTTTAATAAACAGCAGCTTACCGAAAGCACATTAAGTGTTATAGCAATATCTCTTATAACGGTATTGTTTATTGTGTTCATACAGGCTTCGGATACAGCCAGCAGCACTCTTACATCGATTATTAATCTTTATAAAGCAATCAGTATGGTGTTCCTGCCGGCAATAAGTGCTTCTGGTGCAATAATGAGTAAAGCTGTGTATTACCAGATAATAATTGCTATGATTGCGGTCAGCAATATATTTTTTAAAAATATATTATTAAAAACAAATAAAATATATCTCATAATTTCGTTATGTGACTGCATAGACAAAGAAGCACATATGGATAAGGCGTGTAACCTTATTAAAAAAGGGGTGAAATGGTGCTGCTATACGATACTTACAGTGTTTATTGGACTTAATGCAATTAAGAGCATATTAACACCTGTTCAGGACACGGTTAATTCTAAAGGTATATTTATGGGGATAAGCCTTATACCTGGTATAGGTGACACAGCACAGGTGTTATCCAATACGATACTTTCATCTTCTGCATTAATAAAAAATGCAATCGGTGTGTCGGGAATTATTGCTATTGTTATGTGTATGTTCTTTCCGTTGCTGCGGATTGGTCTTCTTGCGGTTATATATCAGGGGATTGCTGCAGGACTACAGCCAATAAGTGATAAGAGAATGGTAAGGGCAGTCAGTTCGCTTGGGCAGGCACTTGGAATGATTGTATATATTATGATGATTACACTTGTCCTGTTTATATTAACAATAGCAATTATATGTGTTGCAACTAACTGTGTATCAGTATGAAAGGAGGCACAATGAAACTGTATTCGTGGCTTAGGGCATTGCTCATATTTATGGTTATGTCGGCTGTATTAACGAATATTATTCCACCCAGGTATGAGGGCAGCTATAAGGTGGTAATGAGGCTTATATTCCTTATGATTTTATTAAAGCCTGTACTTCTGCTTTTATTTAATGAGGAATATATAACTGACAGGGTAAATACATTGTATAATGATTATAGTAAAAACATTGCAGGCTATTCAAGTTCGTATACTGGTGATAGCAGCCTTCAATCAGACTATTACAGCTATGTGAGCAATGCAGTAAAACAGACAGTTATAAGCAGGGTGTTAAATATAGCAGAGGAGTGCAAAGTTGAAGTTAATAATGTAAAGGTTGAATTAAACGATAAGAGCATATTGAATAAATCAGACACCGATTATTCATCTGTAATTACAGGGATTGATATATCAGTAAAAAACAAAAAAAGTGTTTCAAGTTTGGAAAGCACACAGAATGCTAAAACGGCTTTGAATAAATCGGACATAGAGCAATTCGCTAAAATGGTAGCGGATAATTTTAGTATAGATGAAATACTTATCAATATACATTAAGCCAGGTACAGAGAATATTTCGTATTTCGATGTTCAGGACGGAAAGGAGAATTATTATATTTAATTATGAAAATATATTGAATAAATTAGGCAAAGATAAAATATTAATAGTAATACTAGCAGGCATACTGCTTATGGTTATATCAATTCCTGTAAAAGACAGACAGACTGTATCAGAAAACACAACATCTAATCAGGAAAGCGGTGAGGCCACACAGAAAATGTATGAGGAATATGTAGAGAAAAGATTAGAAGATACCTTATCTGATGTTGAGGGGGCAGGAAAGGTTAAAGTTATGGTCAGTCTTAAGAATTCGTCTGAAAAGATACTTGCCAAGGATACAGATTATTCTGATGAAGAAGTTAATGGGAATAATGATGAGAATTCCAATAGTACGCAAAAAACAGAGACACACATTTTTTATGATACAGCTAATGGTAATACGCCATATGTAGTAATGGAGAATATGCCTGTTATTGAAGGTGTGATAATAGTATGTGAGGGTGGTGATAATAAAGAGCTTGTAAGTGAGATTACGAATGCTGTATATGGGCTTTTAAATGTTCCTGTACATAAAATCAAAGTAATGAAAATGTCTTAAATATGGAGGTTTTTTGTGAAAAGAGTTAAGAAAAATCAGGTTATTATTACAGCACTTGCTATTATGATAGCTGTTGCGGGATATATTAATTATGCAGGAAACATTTCAGATATAATATCTGTCAGCAGTAAGAGCGGCAGTAAAGTTGTCAATACATCAACAGATGATACAATATTTACAGAGGAAGAACCAGATGATGAGAGTCTTGAAGAACCGGGGAGTGTTATACTTACATCAGGACAGGGCGTGTCTTCAAGTGTAATCTCTGAAGCTAAGCTTAACAGAGAACAGATACGTGCCAAGAATACAGAAAATCTTACTAATATAGTCAATGATACAGCAATCGATAAGGCTTCAAAGACAGAGGCGATAAATGAACTTGCCAAAATTGCAGAATATTCAGAAAAAGAGGCAGCTATTGAGTTGTTATTAGAGGCAAAGGGATTTAATGATGTGGTGGCTTCAGTGGCAGAAGACAGCGTTGATATTGTAATTAACCAGCAGACATTAGAAAACAGCCAGAAAGCTCAGATTGAAGATATAGCAAAGAGAAAGACAGGGGTTACATCGGATAAAATTACCATTAACGTTATTAAGTAACTTATCATTGCATTTATTTATATTTTTTATTATAATAGATTAAAGATTACGTTAATAACAGTCAGGAGGGCATTATGACAAAAGAGTTTGAAGATAGAGGTAATACTTATACAATTCACGAAAGCAAGGATATTGGCGAAGTAAGAGTTGCAGATGAGGTTGTTGCTATTATTGCAGGTCTTGCTGCTACAGAGGTGGAAGGCGTTGAGAGTATGGCTGGCAACATCACTAATGAACTTGTAAGCAAGCTTGGAATGAAGAATTTATCTAAGGGTGTTAAGGTTCACGTTGGTGAGAATGATGTGACAGTTAATCTTGCACTTAATATTAAATATGGCTGTGAGATACCTAAGGTATCAGCCGCAGTACAGGACAGAGTTAAGACAGCAATCGAGACAATGACAGGTCTTGAAGTATCAGAAGTTAACATTAAGATTGCTGGCGTTAATATTGACAACTAAGTACAGTAAGCATTGGGGCTGTCCTTAATGGACAGTCCTGTTTGAGTAATTAATTGATGAGAGGATTCCTATGACAAGATCAGAAATGAGAGAACACGTTTTTAAGCTTATATTCCGTGTTCCTTTCCACGATAAGAATGAATTAAGAGAACAGATTGACTACTATTTTGACGGTTTGACAGATGTTAATGAGAAAGATTACGAATATATTAAGAATAAGGCACTTCTTGTATGTGAATTAAGCGATGATATTGATGAGAAGATTAATTTGGTATCAGAAGGCTGGCCAGTTGACCGTATTGGTAAGGCAGAGCTTGCTATTATGCGGCTTGCAGTCTATGAGATGCTTTATGATGATGATATTCCTGTTAATGTAGCTATTAATGAGGCTGTAGAGTTAGCTAAAAGTTATGGCTCTGATGATAATGCAGCATCATTTGTCAATGGTGTTCTTGCAAAGCTTGTATAATAACCTTTTGCTGAATTAAAGAGCATAATAAAGAGATTAAGAAAGAGGAACGATGGCTGGAGTATATACTGTAACACAGATTAATTCCTATATTAAGAATATGTTTAGACAGGATTTTGTACTTAATCGTATTCAGATAAAAGGGGAAATATCTAATTGCAAGTATCATACATCCGGTCATATTTATTTTACTTTAAAAGATTCGGGTGGAACGATTGCAGTTGTTATGTTTGCCTCTTATGCATCAAAGCTTGATATAAAGCTTGAAAATGGAATGTCTGTTGTAGTAGATGGCAGAATTGATATATATGAACGTGATGGCAGGTATCAGTTGTATGCCGTTAATATTACCGAAAGTGGTATGGGGGATTTATATAAGAAGTTTGAACAATTAAAACAGCAGTATGATGATATGGGATATTTTGATTCATCATATAAGCGCCCGATACCACGTTTTGCAAGAAAGATAGGAATTGTAACAGCTTCAACAGGAGCTGCTATACACGATATAATGAATATATCACACAGGCGCAATCCGTATGTAAGTCTGTATCTGTATCCTGCATTAGTTCAGGGCGAATATGCCAAGTACAGTATTGCCAAGGGAATAGCTGTGCTTGATAAGTTCGGGGTGGATTGCATTATTGTTGGACGTGGAGGAGGTTCACTTGAAGACTTGTGGGCATTTAATGAACCAGAGGTTATAGAGGCAGTATTTAGCTGTAATACACCGGTTATATCAGCGGTTGGACACGAAACAGATTTTACAATCACAGACTTTGTGGCAGATTTAAGAGTTCCAACACCATCTGCCGCTGCAGAGTGTGCAGTATTTGATATGGTACAGGTTGATGATTATATGCAGGCATACAAGAGACGTTTAAGAAATGCTCTGGATAATGTATTTGCCAGATATAAGAACAGGGCAGAGAAGGACAAGCTTTCTTTGCAGATATACAATCCTATTAACCAGATATATGAAAGAAGACAACGTCTTATTCATATAGAGGATATATTAAATAACCAGATGACACAAGCAGTGGAACGCTACAGGCAGAAGCTGTCATTAGCTGCGTACAGACTTGATAATGTAAGTCCTTTAAAGAAGTTTGACAAGGGCTACAGCTATGTAGAGAATAATAAACAGAGAGTACAGTCGGTTAACGATGTATCAGTAGATGATTTGTTAACGCTTTATTTAAAAGATGGTACTGTGACAGCTAAGGTCATAAATATTGATAATGTTTAATGAGGTATAATTAATGGCAAAGGCTTCTAATCTTGAAGATACATTTAATAAGCTTGAGGCAGTTCTTAATGAAATGGAACAGGGCGAGCTTACATTAGATGAGTCTTTTAAAAAATATAAAGAAGGTATGGAATTACTCAATAAATGTAATACTATGCTTGATAAGGTTGAAAAACAGATTGTTATAATTGATGATAATGGGGTGGTGGATAATAATGAATAATTTCAAAGAACAGTTAAGCAAAGAGACCTCCTGTATAGATAATATAATAGAAAAGTACCTGCCAGAAGCTAAGGGACACGCAGAATATATTAAATCTGCGATGGATTACAGCGTTGAAGCTGGCGGCAAGAGAATAAGACCAATGATTATGCTTGAAACTTACAAGTTGTGTAATGGTACTAACGAGGAAGAATTGTATCCATTTATGGCGGCTCTTGAGATGATACACACTTATTCTTTGGTGCATGATGATCTTCCTGCTATGGATAATGATGACTATAGAAGAGGAAAGCTTACAACACATAAGAAATTTGGTGAAGATTTTGGAATATTAGCGGGTGACGGACTTTTGAATCTTGCGTATGAAACAATGCTTTCAGCTATACATAAAGCAGCAAAGACAGGTGATGCACAGGCTGTATTAAGATATTCTGCTGCCGCAGATGTGATAGCTAATAAGGCTGGTGTTGATGGTATGGTCGGAGGACAATCGCTTGATGTAATGCTTACAGATAAGCCGATGAATGAAGAACAGCTTGATTACATTTTCAGATTAAAGACGGGTGCTCTTATAGAAGCAGCATTTATGGCTGGTGGAATTATTGCAGGTTGTGATGAAAATGTCACTAAGCTTCTTGAGGAAACAGGTTATAATATAGGCTTCGCATTTCAGATTAAGGACGATATTCTTGATGTTACAAGCACACAGGAAGTACTTGGAAAGCCTGTGTTAAGTGATGAGAGAAATAATAAAACAACATATGTTACACTTTATGGAATGGAAAAAGCAGAAAAAGATACTGCTGATATGTCTGTAAAAGCACTGGAAATAATTAAAACTATTGGACATAACGAGTATCTGGAGGATTTAATCACAATGCTTATACATAGAGATAGGTAATTATGTGAAAGAGGTTAATTATGATACTTGAGAAAATCAATAAACCTAACGATATTAAGAAATTGTCACCAATAGAATACAACCAGCTTGCTGATGAGATACGCCAGTTTCTTATTGATAAGATAAGTGTCACAGGCGGACATCTGGCTTCTAATCTTGGCGTTGTGGAGCTTACTATGGCACTTCATATTGTATTTAATCTTCCAAAGGACAAGCTTATATGGGACGTAGGACATCAGTCATATACGCATAAGATACTTACAGGAAGGAAAAATCAATTTGACGAATTAAGAAAATTTGGCGGTATGAGCGGCTTTCCTAAGAGAAATGAAAGCGATTACGATGCTTTTGATACAGGCCACAGCTCGACATCAATATCAGCAGGACTTGGAATTGCTATGGCAAGAGATATACAGCACGAAGATTACAGTGTAGTTTCTGTTATAGGTGATGGTGCACTTACAGGTGGTATGGCATATGAAGCTTTAAATAATGCTTCAGGTATTAAGGGTAATTTTGTGATTATACTTAATGATAATACAATGTCAATTTCTAAAAATGTCGGCGGCGTATCCAATATGCTTAGTGAAATACGTTCGTCAGACTCTTACTATGATTTAAAAGAGAATATAGGCAATGTATTATATAAGCTTCCTAAAGGGGACAAGGTTGTAAAGCTTATCCAGAAGACAAAGTCGAATCTAAAACAGGTAATTCTTCACGATTCGATGTTTGAGAGTATGGGTATATATTACCTTGGACCGGTTGACGGGCACGATATGGATAAGCTTATCAAGATACTTACAGTTGCCAAAAGGATAAATGGACCTGTGCTTGTTCACGTTGTTACACAGAAAGGACGTGGTTACAAGCCGGCAGAGCGTAATCCAAGCAAGTTTCATGGTATTGGACCATTTGATGTGGCGACAGGTATGGAGATTAATAAATCTGCTCTGCCAACATATTCGCAGGTGTTCTCTAATTCTATATGTGAAATAGCCAAGAAAGACAGGTCTGTATGTGCTATTACAGCGGCTATGCCAGACGGAGTTGGGCTTGCTAAGTTCTCAAAGTGGTTTCCAGATAGATTTTTTGATGTCGGAATTGCTGAGGCTCACGCTGTAACATTTGCGGCAGGATTGTCAGCAGGCGGATTAAAACCAGTGTTTGCGGTATATTCTTCATTTTTACAGAGAGCTTATGACCAGATATTACATGATGTGTGTATACAACAGCTTCACGTTGTGTTTGCAATAGACAGGGCAGGACTTGTTGGAAGTGATGGAGAGACACATCAGGGGATATTTGATATATCATTCCTGTCATCAATACCTAATATGACTATTATGGCACCAAAGAATGATTATGAATTAAAGTCATCACTTGAGTTCGCTCTGGAAGAATTTAATGGGCCGATAGCTATAAGATATCCAAGAGGCGAGGCAGTTGTCAGATTTCGCGAATTTAATGCACCGGTTGAATACGGCAAGGCTGAGCTTATGTATGAAGAAAGTGATATAGCAATTCTTGCACTTGGAAGTATGGTTGATACAGCATTTAATGTAAGGGAAAGACTTAAAGAGCAGGGCTATAACGTGACACTTGTAAATGCACGTTTTGTAAAGCCTATAGACAGTGCAATGCTTGATAAAATAAGCATAACACATAAGCTTATAGTAACACTTGAAGAGAATGTATCGTCGGGCGGATTTGGGCGTGCAGTCTGTCAATATATCAATGATAAAGAACTTCATAACTATGTGCTTGACATATCACTTCCTGATGATTATATAGAACACGGAAGTGTTGATATATTACGGCGTGAGACAGGAATAGATGAAGATACAATTGTTAAACGTATAACAGCAGTTTATAATAATATTGGAGATAATAATAATGAGCAGTAAAGAAAGATTAGATGTTCTGTTAGTGAACAGGGGGCTTGCTGATTCCAGGGAAAAGGCAAAGGCTATAATTATGTCTGGAAATGTATATGTTGACGGACAGAAGGAAGATAAAGCTGGGTCATCATTTAATGAGACTGTTAATATTGAGGTAAGAGGCAATACACTTAAGTATGTAAGCCGTGGCGGGTTAAAGCTTGAAAAAGCTATGGAGAATTTTGATGTAACGATTGAAGGAAAAATATGTATGGATGTTGGTTCATCAACAGGTGGTTTTACAGATTGTATGCTTCAGAATGGTGCTGTTAAAGTATATTCTGTTGATGTGGGACACGGACAGCTTGCTTGGAAGCTTCGTAATGATGAGCGTGTTGTATGTATGGAAAAGACTAATATACGATATGTAACACCGGAAGATATTGCGGATAAGATAGATTTTTCAAGCATTGACGTATCATTTATATCGCTTACAAAGGTGCTGCTTCCAGTGAAAAATCTTCTTACAGATGACGGGCAGATAGTATGTCTTATAAAGCCACAGTTTGAAGCTGGAAGAGAAAAGGTTGGTAAACACGGTGTTGTAAGGGATAAGGCGGTACACATCGAAGTTATAGAAATGGTTATTAATTATGCAATTTCAATTGGATTTGAGATACTTAACCTTGAATTCTCGCCAGTTAAGGGTCCGGAAGGAAATATCGAATATCTTCTTCATTTACAGAAACATATAGAAGGAACCTATGATAATATTCCTTTCACAATACAAAATATAGTAGACAAAGCCCACGAAACATTGTAATATATTCATATAGATATTAATATTAATTTAAAGTATAGAGGCGTTAATGAAATCTTTTTACATAGTCACGAATACAACTAAAGATCCAGATCTTGTATATACAAACAGTATTCTGGATTATCTTAACAAGCACAATGTAAGTTGTATATATAATCCTGACTCGGCAGATGTAGAACATACTGATTATTGTTATACGAATGCTGATATTGTGCCAGATGATACAGAATGCATAATTGTTCTTGGTGGGGATGGTACGCTTATACAGGCGGCAAGAGACCTTAATTCTAAGAATATACCTCTTCTTGGTGTTAACATAGGAACGCTGGGGTATCTTACTGATACAGATATGAACACAGTGTATGATACCCTTGAAAGCCTTATTAATGACTGTTATGAGATAGATACAAGGATGATGCTTGATGGAAAGATATACCGTGATGACGAGCTTATATATGAAGATGTAGCACTTAATGATGTAGTTCTTAGCAGAAGGGGAATATTAAGGGTTATAGATTTTGATATATATGTCAATGGAGAATATCTTAATTCGTTCGCGGCAGACGGAGTTATAGTATCTACGCCGACAGGTTCTACAGCTTATTCTTTATCGGCAGGCGGACCAATTGTCCAGCCGAATGCACATCTTATAATGATTACACCAATATGTGCACATACACTTACTCAGAGAAGCATAATATTTGAACAGAATGATGAGATTGTAATACAGATGAATGATAATAAGAAATTATCAGAAGAAAGAGTAGCTACATATGATGGAGAAAGCTATTGTAATGTCATAACAGGGGACAGAGTTGTTATTACCCGTTCTGATAAGACAGCACGGCTTATAAAGACAAGCAGAATTTCTTTCCTTGAAAGGATAAGGAATAAAATGTAGCCGGAATAGGAGAAGAAAAGTGAAATCAGACAGACATAAAAAAATATTAGAACTTATAGCTGATAATAATATAGGAACTCAGGAAGAGCTTGCTGATGCACTTAATAAAGCAGGATATAATGTAACTCAGGCGACTGTTTCAAGGGATATAAGAGCACTTAATCTCACCAAGGTCACAATTGACGGGGTAAATCAGAAGTATACAACTCTTTCACATAGCAGTCCTGTACCTAATGACAAATATATAAGAGTGCTAAAGGAAGGCTATCTTTCTATGGATATGGCACAGAATATTCTTGTTATAAGGACTGTTCCGGGTATGGCAATGGCGGTGTGTGCGGCACTGGATGCACTTAAGCTTGATGAGATAGTTGGTTCTATTGCAGGTGATGACACTATTATGTGTGCTGTAAGGACTGTTAAGGATACTGTAAATGTTTCTAATAAACTTAAGAAACTTATAAAGGCATAGTATTATAAAGATATAGTATCAGAGGAGGAATATGTTATCTAATTTACATGTTAAGAATCTTGCACTTATAGAAGAAGAAAATATTGATTTTGAAGAGGGGCTTAATATTCTGTCAGGAGAGACAGGTGCAGGTAAGTCTATTATATTGGGTTCTATTAATGCGGCACTAGGTGCCAAGACATCGCCTGATTTTATAAGAACAGGTGCAGAATATGGACTTTCAGAACTGCTTTTTAATATTGAAGATGATAATGTAATTGAACGCATAAAAGAGCTTGGAGTTATAGATATTGAGAATGGTGAACTGCTTATTTCAAGAAAGATAACACCAACACGTTCGCAGATAAAGGTTAATGGACAGAATTTTACAGCGGCACAGACACAGAAGCTTGCACGCTATCTTATAGATGTTCATGGACAGCACGATAACCAGATACTTATGGATGATGCTAATCATCTGACGGTTGTAGATACATTCTGTGCTGATGAAATAGCTGAATTAAGAGAGGCTATGGAAGATGCATATAAAGATATGGTTAAAGCAAAGAAAGCGTTAGAACTTATTGATAAGGATAAAGATGAACTTCAAAAAGAGATAGCATTTCTTGAGTATGAAGCTAATGAGATACAGACGGCCGATATACAGCCAGATGAAGATGATGAGCTTGAAGCAAGATATCATAAGCTTAATAATTACCAGAAGATTACTAATGAGCTTTCGTATGCAGATATGCTTTTGAATTCAGGTAATGATAATATAAGTGATATGATAGGAACTGCATTAAAGTCACTTATAACAGCAAGTGAATATGATGATGTATTGAAAGAGTGCTGTGATACTTTGTCTGATGCTGAAGGACTTATTCGTGATGCCGGACACAGTATCAGTTCATATATAGAGAACTCTGAATATGATCCAAGAGAGTTTAGCGAACTACAGGAAAGACTTGATCTTATTAATAATCTTAAGAACAAATATGGAAGTTCAATAGAGGCTATTAATGATACCTTAAAGGCTGTTAATGCGAAGCTTGCAGATTATTACAATTTTGATGAGCTTATAAGCAGAAGGAAAAAAGAGTATGAAGAAGCATGCTGTAAGGCGTGGGATATAGCCCAAAAGCTAAGTTCCATAAGACAGCAGGCAGCAGTAAAGCTTGCAGAGCAATTCATAGCTTCTTTAAAGAATCTTAACTTTTTAGATGTAAAGTTCAGAATAGATTTTGCTAAAGAACCATCTTTATCTTCAAAGGGCTGTGATAATGTAAGATTTATGATATCAACGAACCCTGGTGAGAATTTAAAGCCATTATCAAAGATTGCTTCGGGTGGTGAACTTTCAAGAATTATGCTTGCCATAAAGACAGTTATGTCAGAAGATGCAGATAAGACACTTATATTTGATGAGATTGATGCAGGTATAAGTGGTAAGACGGCTTCAAAGGTATCTAATCAGCTTGCAAGGCTTTCGTTATCGCATCAGATAATATGTATAACACATCTGCCACAGATTGCGGCTATGGCAGATGCCCATTACATAATAGAAAAGAGTGTACACGATAATAAGACCTACAGTAATATCCAGAGGGTCGCAGGAGATGATAGTCTTAATGAAATTGCCAGAATGTTATCCGGTGAGACACTTACAGACTCTGTGCTTGAGAATGCCAAAGAATTAAAGATTATGGCTGATAAAGTGAAATCAGAGTTGTGATTTTTAGATATAGTTATTATAATAATTATATCTGGAACAGTAAAAGCACTCTGAAAAATTAACGGCTGGTATGTATATACCAGCTGTTAATATTATGAAGCATTAAGCATATTTTCTATATATATGCCATATCCGCTTCTTGAGTCATCAATAAGAACGTGTGTTACAGCACCGATTATCTTTCCGTCCTGAATAATAGGACAGCCAGACATACCTTGTACAATTCCATTAGTCATATCAAGAAGTTCTTCAGAGGTAACAACAAAACTGATATTTTTGGAATCGTTATTGTTAAGCTGTGTAATTTTAATTTCGTAGTCATCATATTTATTATTCCTGTAAAATCTTACATATGCTTTACCCTTGTGGACACTGTATCTGTAACCGACACTCATAAGTGAAAGAGAATGCTTCTTTACAATAGAGTTGTCGATTGTTCCATATATTCCGTAAGAGCTGTTCTTGTCAATTGTTCCTATCGGGGTACTGTTCTTGTAGTCTATAATTCCCTGCAATTCTCCAGGAGTGCCATTCTGTCCTTTTATTATTGATAGAATTCTTGTGTTATATAATCTGCCATATTTAATATTAAGGGCTTTGCCGGTGGTATTATCAGTTATCGGGTGACCAAGTGCAGCGTAGTTATAAGCTGTATCAATATAAGTTATTGTTCCGATACCCTGTGCATCATCTTTTACCCACAGACCTAGCTTATATTCACTGTTTTTATCCTCAACAGGGGTTACAGTTACATTTATTATTTCATCATTACGCAGTAATTCTATATTAAGCTTCTCGCCAGCACATTCATTTACCTTGCAAGATAACTGCTTCTTGGAATTGATTTCTTCATCATTGATTTTTAAAATGTAATCGCCTTTGGTAATAATATTTTCGCAGGGGGTTATTGTACCACTTGATTTGCTCTCGATGGAATCGGTCTTTACTACAAGTATTCCGCTGCTTTTCAGATATAAGCCAGCCTGAAAGCCACAGGGATAGACGTATTTTTCATCAACTACATTGACATTTACTGTCTTTAAAAATAAGAAGCCGAACAGATGAAGGTCGATGTGGTAACTTCCAGGACTGCCGGTTATAAAAGTAACCTCTCGGCTGAAATCAGCATTTGCAAGACTGTTATCAGTACCATTCTGCGTGTCGTGAACGCTTCCGGTAACGGGGAGTGACAGATTGATACTTGTATCGCTTTGCTCAGTTATATATATCTGTTCAGGAAAATGCTTATTAACATAGTTTACATAAGATGTAATAAGAATAAATAAAAGTGTTATTATTCCTGACCAGTAAATATACTTATTTAATAATTTATTAGAAAATGTATTTTTATTAATAAGCATGGTTTTCCTCCTTTAAAATTTATTTGAAATTTATCTGATGATATTATTATCTGCAATAATGAAGCTAAATAAAAAGGTTTATAATGCCAATATATTTATATGATTTAATTTTATTTGTCGAATTATGTCGATAGTTGCGATGTGTTTTCGTTGTAAAATTACATTTTTAAATATATAATAATAAATATATTCATTATGCGGTGCTGAAAGATAGGTTCTTTTGGCGGAAAGCATATTTATATATTATTATATGACGAGGGGAAGAATTGCTTATGAATCCATTGAAAATTGTAATTGCGGATGATAACAAGAGAATGGTAGAAGTAATCAAAGAGGTTATTAATGGAGAGCCGCAGTTAGATGTTGTAGGTACAGCAACGAATGGCGAGGATACAGTTGATGTCATTAAAAAGACACAGCCTGATATTGTACTTCTTGATATTATTATGCCGCAGATTGACGGACTAACTGTTATGCAGAGGATAAGGGAGGATAATGATTGTGTTAATCCTGCATTTATTGTTATTAGTGCAGTTGGAAGGGAGGCAGTGACAGAGGATGCTTTCAATATGGGAGCTACATATTATGTTATGAAACCATTTGATAATAATATGCTGATTGACCGCATTAAATATATTGGAGGAATTATTAATATAAAGCCTGTCAATATAAAAAAATCGGTTAACGACAGTATTCCTCATAACAAACATATCCTTGAGAATGAGATTACAGGAATGATACACGAGATTGGTGTTCCTGCACATATAAAGGGTTATCAGTATCTGAGAGAGTCTATCACACTTGCGGTTAATGATCCGGATATAATAAATAGTATTACCAAAGTCCTTTATCCAACTATAGCCAAAAAGTTTGACACAACACCAAGCCGTGTTGAAAGAGCTATAAGACACGCTATTGAAGTTGCATGGAACAGAGGCAATCCGGATATTCTTAACGATTTGTTCGGATATACAATCAGCAATGGCAAAGGCAAGCCGACTAATTCAGAATTCATAGCACTTATATCAGATAATATAAGGCTTCATCAGACAGCAGTTTGATGGTTTTTTAGGAATTATACTGACAGTTTATCAGCTTTTTTGCGGTTTTTTCTTGCTATATTGAACTTTGTATATTATAATATTAACGTATTTGTAAAAATGTTTTAACAAAATTGTAATATTTAGGAGTTTTATATATGCGTAAAAGAGTATTCAAAACGTTTGCTGCAGCAGCATTGGCAACAACTATTGCGGGAACAACAATTATAGGTTCAACAGCATTTGCTGACGAAATCAGTACACTTACACAGCAGAAGCAGGATAAACAGAATGAACTTGATCAGCTGCAGCAGCAGGCTGCCTATCTTCTTACAGAGATGAGTTCTTTAGAACAGGATATGGCAGATCTCTCAGATGAGATTGACCAGACTAACGCTGATCTTGAAGCTGCACAACAGTTACAGCAGAAACAGTTTGATGATACTAAATTAAGAATTAAATATATGTATGAAGACCAGTCAACATCAATTTCAGATGTATTCCTTACAGCATCTGATATGAGTGATGTTATTAATAAGGCAAGTTATATGCAGCAGGTATATGACTATGATCGTAACAAGCTTGAAGAGATGGCTGCAACAGCAGCATCTATCGCTGAATATAAAAGTGATTTAGAGACTAAGCAGGCAGCTCTTAATGACAAGCAGAAGGAGCTTACTAACAAGCAGGCTACACTTTATACAGCAATTGATGCTGCACAGAGTGATATCAGCAACTTTGACGAATTATTAGCAGAAGCTAATGAAAAAGCTGCTAAGGCATTAGAACAGAAAAGACAGGCAGAAGCAGCAAGAGCAGCTGCAACAAGCGGTCAGACAACAACTAAGACAAAAGTTACATCAATACCTACATCAGCTAATAATGATTCATCAGTTGCATCTAACATTGTTTCAATAGCTTACAGATATGTTGGTGTTCCTTATAGAAGTGGTGGAGCTTCACCAAGTGGATTTGACTGTTCAGGTCTTGTATCATATGTACTTGCACAGGCAGGTATATCTGGTGTTGCCCGTTCATCAAGTTCACAGGCATATGGAGGCGTTGCTGTATCAGGTGGCATAAGTGCCGCACAGCCAGGTGATGTAATATGTTACCCGGGACACGTTGGTATCTACATCGGCGGAGGACAGATGATACATGCTTCTGTACCTGGTGATTATGTAAAGGTTTCTTCAGTTAATATCGGAATGCAGATAATTGGTGTAAGAAGATACTGGTAATTGATATATTTTGAAAAATATGTTTTAATATAGTTATTACATTGATTATATTTATACATTTAGTTACATAGATGTATAGAAAGGGGATTATATGAAGAATGTTTTATTTATTGCATCAGAAGCAGTACCTTTCATTAAAACAGGAGGTTTAGCTGACGTTGTTGGTTCGCTTCCTAAGTATTTTAATAAGGATGAATTTGATGTTCGTGTTATGATTCCAAAGTATACATGTATTCCTTGGGAGTACAGAGAGAAGATGGTATACAAGACTCATTTCTATATTGATTTAGCTTGGCGTACACAGTACGTTGGCGTATTTGAAATGGAGTATGATGGAGTTACATTCTATTTTATTGATAATGAATTCTATTTTGGAGGACCAAAGCCTTATAGCTGGATACACGAAGATATTGAGAAATTTGCATTCTTTAGCAAAGCTGCTTTGTCAGCAATACCTGTTATTGGTTTTAAGCCAGACATAATACATTGCAATGACTGGCAGACAGGACTTATTCCGGTATATTTACACGAGCGTTTTGCACTTGGGGATTTCTACAATGGTGTAAAGTCAATAATGACTATACATAACCTTAAGTTCCAGGGTATATGGGATCTTAAGAAGGTAAAGGATATTACCGGATTAGATGACAGCTATTTTACATCAGATAAGCTTGAAGCATATAAAGATGCTAATTATCTTAAGGGTGGCATAGTATACGCTGACAGGGTAACTACTGTTAGCGAGACATATGCAGAGGAGATTAAGACACCTTTCTATGGTGAGAATCTTGATGGTCTTATGAATGCAAGAGCTAATGTTCTTAGTGGTATTGTTAATGGCATAGATTACGAAGTATATAATCCTATGACAGATAAATCTCTTGCGGCTAACTATAATCAGATTACTTTCCGTAAAGAAAAGTGGAAGAATAAAGTTGCTCTCCAGAAAGAACTGGGACTTGCACAGGATAAGAGCAAGTTTATGATAGGTATAGTATCAAGACTTACAGACCAGAAGGGTCTCGATTTAATTGCTTATGTTATGGACGAGTTATGTGCAGAAGATGTACAGCTTGTAGTTCTTGGAACTGGTGAAGAGAAATATGAGAATATGTTCAGACATTTTGACTGGAAATATAATGACAGAGTATCTGCTAATATTTACTATTCAGAGGAGATGTCACACAAGATATATGCAGCTTGTGATGCATTCCTTATGCCTTCATTGTTTGAGCCTTGTGGACTCAGCCAGCTTATGTCTTTAAGATATGGTACAGTGCCTATAGTTAGAGAGACAGGTGGTCTTAAGGATACAGTTGAGCCATATAATGAATATGAGAGTACAGGAACAGGCTTCTCATTTGCTAATTACAATGCCCACGAAATGCTTGGGATTATTAATTATGCTAAGAGCGTATACTATAACCACAAGAGAGAGTGGAACAAGATAGTTGACAGAGGAATGAAAGCAGATTTCTCTTGGAAGAGTTCAGCTAAGAAGTATGAGGAATTATATAATTCTTTGTTCTAGGGTATAATGAGCACAAGAGTGCTCATCTTAAAAGTTCCTTGCGGAACTTTATATGTGCAGAAAAGCTGCACGAGAATTAGGATATAATATGACTACTTCGTAGTCACTTAGAAGTTCCTTACGGAACTTTACATGTGCAGAAAAACTGCACGAGAATTATGATATAATATGACTACTTCGTAGTCACTAAGAAGTTTCTTCGAAACTTCATATGCGTTGAAGAACAACGCAGAAAATAGGATATAATATGACTACTTCGTAGTCACTAAGAAGTTTCTTCGGAACTTCGGATGCGTTGAAGAACAATGCAGGGCATATGGTATAATGAGCACAAGAATTATAAAATATAGTGCTGTGTGTTATGTAATTGAATATTGTTATTTACCTGCCAGACTGATGTATGTTGGTCTGGCATTTTTTTAACAGTAAAAGAAACTTTCTACTTGCCTTTTTAATTATGTTATGGTATTATTTTATTGTTATGCGGAAGTGGCGGAATGGCAGACGCAGCAGACTCAAAATCTGCCGGTGGTAACATCGTGTGGGTTCAAGTCCCATCTTCCGCATTAATAGATTAAGGAAGTCTTTGTATAAAGGCTTCCTTTTTGTGATTTTTGGTGTAAAATATGGCTAGAATCGTTCTGTATTAATTTCAAGACAGCGTTTTAGCCTTTTATACATTCCCTGCTTGGTCATTCCAAGCTTGGTGGCTGCCTGCTCTGCACCCAGTGTATTAATCATTTCCCTGACTTCTTTAACGGAAAGATTATAGTAATTGCTTGTGCGGCCTGCATTTCTTGTTTTCCATTTTTTGAGCTTTTCTTCATCGTAGGATAATACAAGCTGGTTTCTATCGAACTTATTTTTTATCTCTGCTTTGCCGCCAAAGAGACTTAACAGGTTGTTTAATGTCTTTACCTGTTCCTCATCTTCGGCAGTTTTATTTATATCAAATATCAATACATTTAAGTCGTACATAATAACCTCCATAAGTAAACTAATTAATTATTTGTCTAAAGTATAACATATAGACTATGTAATAGAAATGGCTTATATACAATTTGGCATTTACTTATAGATTGCTTGTTATGTGTTTATATATAGTTGTCTGTGTATTTATATTATTTGTTATGCTTATATATTGTTTGTTGTATTTTTATATATTAATGCTGTGTGAAAAGCGAAAAGTGGTTTGTTGTTTTTAAATAAAAACTTAATAATGCTTTTATTTTTTTTATAAATGGACTATAATTCTTTAGCAATAAACATTGAGGTTATGTTTATCTAATAAATAATCATTATTATGAACAGGAGGAATTTATTATGTTGCCATTATGGCTTTGTATCCCTTTCGCAGGATTACTTTTATGTATTGCAATTATGCCACTTGTGAAAGCTGAATGGTGGGAAAGTCATCAGATACACGCAGTTATATTCTGGTCACTTTTATTTATCATTCCATATGCGGTAACAAAAGGTGCATCAACAGCAGCGGAAACGGTGCTTGAATGTATAATTAACGATTATCTTAGTTTTATTATTTTATTATTTGGTTTATTCTGTGTTACAGGTAATATATCTGTTGATGGTGATTTGGTTGGTTCACCAAGAGTAAATACAATTACATTATTAATAGGAACATTTCTTTCCAGCCTAATAGGAACAACTGGTGCAAGTATGTTATTGGTTCGTCCGCTTATTAAGATGAACTCCTGGAGACATAGAAGAAGTCATATTATGATATTCTTTATATTCCTTATCTCTAATATGGGTGGCTGTCTTACACCAATTGGTGATCCACCACTTCTTATGGGATTTATGAGAGGGGTTCCGTTTACATGGAGTTTACATCTTCTTCCAGTATTATGCTTTAATCTTGTAATTCTGCTTCCAATATTCTATATGATTGACAGACATAATTACAGACTTGATATTGCTGAGGGTAGTGTGCCTGATATAAGTAAGGAGTCAACAGAATTAAAGCTTCAGGGTGCTCACAATATTATATTTATAGTAACAATCGTAATTGCTGTTGTACTCAGTGGTACACTTACTAATGTTCCAGCATTTATTGGAGCCAACGGAGAGCTTAAGGGCTTACATATTGGAGAAGTAACATTCTCATTTGTTACAATGATAGAGATTGCAATAATTCTTTTATCAGCGTTATTGTCATTTAAGACAACACAATCTGAGATTAGAACCAAGAACCATTTCAACTGGGGTGCAATTCAGGAAGTAGCTGTACTTTTTATAGGTATATTTATTACAATGCAGCCAGCTCTGATGATTCTTAAGGCTGTTGGTCCAACACTTGGAATTAATAAGGCATGGCAGATGTTCTGGACAACAGGTGCACTTTCAAGTTTCCTTGATAATACACCAACATACCTTGTATTCTTTACAACTGCTGGTACATTAGGATTTACAAATGGTATTACAACAAGTGCAGGTATTATAACTGTGAAGCTTCTTACTGCTATATCTTGTGGTGCGGTATTTATGGGAGCTGGTACATATATCGGTAATGCACCTAATTTTATGGTTAAATCCATTGCAGACGAGAATGGTGTCAGAATGCCTGGTTTCTTCGGATATATGCTTTGGTCTATAGGTATTTTAGTTCCTGTGTTTATACTTGACACATTAATATTCTTTTTATAGGAGGAAGGCAATATGAGCGATAATAATATTAATAATATTGATAATAGTATCAATAATGAGAATAAGTCATCAAATGATGATGCTAAGACAATTGCCTACAATCTTGCTAAGAAGATATATGAACTTGATAGCAATGTATATGAGAGTGTAGGTTCAGAACTTGGACGAGTATTTATAGGTGATGCGGACAAATGTCTTGATAAGCTTAGTGCACTTATATATACTAACCCACACGGATATCTGTTAAGAAGTGAAGTTGCTCTTGTAGGAAATATGGCAAGAACAATTAAGGATAAGGAAGTTAAGTCTAAGTTTATGCGTCAGTATAATGACATATTAAACGAGATAGCAGAACTTCCTCACGGATTTGGTTCAGTTGATATACTTGATACATCAATCAGTGAGTTAAATGTATCTAATTTCCACAGAAATAACAACGATAACAGAATGATAATATGTATAAGCCGTACAGAGGGAAGTGCTGGTACTGATATCGGATTTGCACTTGCTGATAAGTTAAGGCTTAACTATTATGATGCTGAGATTTTCAAGGATCTTGTTATCCGTAAAGATGCAGAAAAAGATGCAAGATGGAAGAGCAAGAAGATTGACTTAAGCCACGAAATGATTAATCCAGAAAAGGCAAGACGTTTCAGCCGTAACCATGGACTTCCAGCTAATGATGCGGCATTCTTTAATGAATCAGAAATTCTTAGGGAACTTGCTGAGAAAGAGGACTTTATTGTTATCGGACGTTGTGCTGACGTTATTCTTAAGAATAACAATATACCTCACGTCAGTGTATTTATTACTGCACCTGTACAGCAGAGAGCAAGACGAATTATGGAACTTGAGAAAATTCCATATTCTAAGGCATTAAAGAGGTTGGTTAAATTGGATAAAAAGCGAGAACGTTACTATAAATTCTACACCAATAATATATGGGGGCAGGCATACAACTATGATTTATGTATTAACAGTGCAAGCTATGGTATAGATGAAGCTGTCAACCTCATATTAAGAGTTATTAACAGGGATAAATAAATATCCGTTAAATGTAACAACCTGAAATTAGTAATGTATTTTTTAATAATGCACAGACTTTTAATGGAAAGTCTGTGCATTTTCTGCTATAATGTGCGTAAGCAATGAGCCGTGCCAGTCTGAAGCCTGAGGAAGAACTGTGCTTGCACAAAGTTCTTCTTTGGGCTTTAGACTGATAGGGCGAATGCCCGACAGTTCTGGAAAGCAAAGCTTTCCAGAACCTGCACGGCGTACTAAAATACCCCAATGGTTTTAGCCTGAATTAAGAACTAAATTCGGATACCAC
>ULWV01018615.1_pt1 | contig 31468 bp, 60 predicted proteins | sample 1960651 | NCBI WGS metagenome assembly ULWV01 (sample SAMEA4835820, study PRJEB28245) | human gut metagenome | biome: gut microbiome; material: fecal sample | place: Denmark | collected 2008
TCTTTTGCAGTGCTAATGTTGACTAAATTAGAATAATCTTTGTCTTTTGACGCATCGTATTCCTCGTCTTTGTAAATATGAAGAACCAAATCATTATTCTTGCCAAACTCAAACACTTCTAATTTTTCATTTGCAGCAAGGTCGTTACAATAATCAATAATTGTATCAATACTTGGTCTATTTAATTGATATACCGCCATAACATTTTCCTCCAATCTAAATTGCTTATACTACTTTATGCCCAATTTCCGACAGTACCATCTTCGCTTCCAGGGTGTCTTCCACGTAGTCTGACATATTAAACAAATCAAGCACATCAGGACTATTAGCCATTTCTTCACACCACCCATCTTTTTCAATATCTTTTCTTATTTCTGATATTGTACGATTGGTTTTGATTTGTACTACTTTATAATAACTGTCGTCATTTGATGGAGAACCGTCTGCGTTCCAATTACTTTCCTTTGCGTATTCGCATAATAAATCTACAATAATCATTTTTTCTGTAATCGTTTTCATGTAAAATTCCTCCATTCTTCTAAAGAAACTCTTGTTTCAAGTCTCTATTCCATGAAATTCTTTGCCCATAAAATACTTCCATCATTATTACAAGTAAGTTCAATTCCATATTTTGTTTTAAACCACACTTCCATCCAATCAAGAAAATCTCCTGTAACATTAATTATGTAGCTACTTACACAATTCATATTAGGTAGAACCACTTCCATTTGTGGAATACGAGAATATTCTGTCTCGCCTTCATATTTGTATCTAAATGGACAGCCTTTAATTCTTAACTCATCATTTAATTCGATTACCATTTCTCTTGTTATTTTCATATCTTATTTTCTCCAATCTCAATGATCTATAACTTCTAACACATCTGGATGATCTTCAAACCATGAATTTTCATCCAATTTCCATACTTCAACCCAATCAGTTTCAACATTAAATCCATTACAATGTGCCTTGTATGCAGCTTTTACTTTTTCTCTCGCTTCTTCTACGCTATCAGCCAAGACGATTCCTGTTGCTAAATCTTGAACTGAATAACCATATAATCTTTTAATATCCATATTAGTCACTCCAATCCATTTTCTTTTTCATATTTATCTACAAGTTCTGCAATGCTTTCTTCATATTCAGTTTCTCTTTCAGAAAGCAAACATGCGCCAAATAAATATCCAACAAAATGATTTTCTACGTTATAATCTGCATTGTTTAGCAGAATAAATATCATATCACTTGTCTTTCGTGGCGAAACACCAATTGTCGCACCTTCGAGAATATCATACTCAATTCCATTCTCGCTTATAAATTTGTATCCATCCTCTGTTAGTTGTAACATTTGAATCACTCCTTAATCTACTTGAATAATCAATCTAATTTGCTTTCCACCAACGCAATCAATGATGATTCCGTTGTCTACTGTTACTAAATTGTCTTTAAATACTCTAACTCTTTCAATATCAGGAGCATCGCCTGTTTCCATTTTACTCGTCAAGAAATTAAATAACTCTTCCTCAACAGATTCCTTTGTAACTTCTTTTACAATTTCAAATCCACTATGACAGAATCCTGTTTCTTCAGACAGCCAATCAGAAATCTCTTCCGTTGTATACTCTCTATCTGCACTATAATATTCTGCCAATTCATCAGGAATAATCATTTCTGTTGGTAAACCCTGTGATACTTTTTCGTCTCCGTCTGTGTCCCATTTAATATTTATTGCTTTTAACATAATTCATCGACCATCCTTTCTATTCTACTGGGATAACATATTTTTTACCTGTTGCTCCGCATTTAGGACAACTATCAATTCCACTTGCATGATTTTCAGCAAGCCATGCTGCACCACATTTTTTACACCGCATTTTTGTTGACCAACCACCATTCTTTTCACTATCAATAGTTCCGTAATCAACAAAACCTACGATCGCATCACAATCAATTACTCTAATTTCCATCGAACCAACTCCTTTGAAATTGCTATTTCTTTACCTCAATAAAATCTTCACCAAGCTTCAGCCCAAATGCCCTATCTGCATCATAATGGTCAGTTACACCATATCCGTTGTAAATTTCTCCATCTTCATCAATACCAAAATCAAGTAAATCTTCAAACAGTTCTTCTGGTGTGTAATCAATAAATGTTTCATCTGCTGTATCAATTCCAGCATCAAGAATTTCTTTTCGTTTCGCTTTTAATTCGGCAATAAATATTTCACACTCTTTTCTACCTTTTTCTGTTAATATATATTCTTTTTCATCCATATCACTCAACCTCGCTTTCCTATAATACTTTAATCAAATTCGTACTAACCCATCGTTTTGCACCTTGTAACGAACCTGCCACATACAAATAATCATCTCCGCTTGCCTTATTTGTAATCCCATATGCACATTCTCCGATCTTGTCAATCCAAACAAACTGACCATCTTCAGTTAATTTGCAAGCCCATTGCGTAGGTTCTCCATTATCACAATCACATTCATGTACTATATTCCATTTCATATAACCCAACCTCACTTTCTAAAAATCTCCATACGCCAACAATTCTCCATAACTCATATCTGAATACGGTCGTTCAAAATAGAACCGTTGAGCTTCTGGATAACTTTCTCTTGCCTTTTCTATTTTTCTATCTTTCCATAACTCCATATAATCTTCATCGAGTTCATTGCCGACATTGAATGTTTCGACCTTGACTTCATCTCCACATTCATCAACCATAATTAAATCTAATTTCATTTCCATCACTCCAATCCATTTAGTTTATCAGTTTCCCTAACTCTACCATTTGTTCATGCTTAAAACCTATAACTGCAAGAGCTTGATTAATTCCTTCTGCATATCCTCTGTGATTCCATGCTTTAGTTTCTAAAATATGCCTTTCTGTTGTATCATAACTATTTCCAGCTTTATAAAATTCTTCATTTGCGGTTTCTGCATTTCTGATAGCTTCATCTAATAATTTTTCACATTTCATAGTTTCTAGCTTTGTCATTTTAATCACTCTCCAATCTCTTTAAGAAACAGTTCTTTCATTTGGTTTTATGCTACTTCATCCATCTTCTCATGTAGCGTTTCGCTTACACCAAAATCAAGTGCGACTTCTTTAATAAGCTCGTCACCCCATTTGTCATTGAAGAATCCCCAACAACTGTCTTTCTCTTCCCAGTCATCATCTTCTGCATTGTATTCTTCCGTGATAACTCCATATACTTCACCAGTTAAATACTGATCATATACATCAACTTCACCTTGCATATCTGCATATGCAATCTTCTTCCAATTTCTTTTATTTGCATTACCACAAGTCTTTAATACAGTTTTCTTATCTGTATAGATATATCCAACCTGTCCAGAGTCCCATCTGTCACCAAAACTTCCAGTGCTCATTGTGATTCCGCTATGGTCATACAGATAAAGTGGAAGATATACAATGTTTGCGTGTTTCTCTAACAAATACCATTTATCTTTCTGTGGTAAAGCTTCAATCATATCATCAACTAACCAATCAAGCGATTCATATTCTTCTATTACATCAAATTTTGCTTCTCTGCTTGTGCCAAGTGGAAACCAATAATATGTTCCCCATAACTGCCACATCTGTTCATGTCTGTCATATCTCAACTCAAGTCCATTAGATGCTTTCTTTGCCTTAATATAATTGATGATTGATTTATCTTCTACATTTTCCCTTATAAGATTATTTAAAAAGTCCTCATTGTCGTTGTAATCATTATTCTTATAATCTCCCAGTCTATAATCTCTATGCCAACACATCATTTTGCCTATTTGACCATCCCAATCATACCGTGGATCAAGTGGTTCATCATCCTGTTCAATATGTAGTCTCATAAGTTTTCCGTTATCTTTATCTTTATAGTATCTGTATTCTTTATCTGCCATATCAATCAACCTCGCTTTCTATGCTATCTTTTCCCATTCAATATGTGTATCTTTTCTATGTGCTTCCCTTGATACGACAAGAATTTCTCCCTTGTAATATCTAAACATAGTGTCATCTAAATGTGGTCTTGCTAAAATTTTCTGCCTTATTTTTTCAATTTCTCTTCCACCATGTTCAGCTTCATATTTTTCTAATGCCCATTCTAAATCCTCATAAAAGTCTAATAATGCACATTCAACTGCTTTTCTGTGCCTGATTTCCTTAATTTCATTCATTCGCTTTTCAGCAGCCTCATAAGTCTCGAACACTTCATTTGGATATGCATCATTATGACTTCCATAACACCGTATCCATGCAGGATATTTTTTCACAAGTCTATATGTATTGTGATCAAATTCAGATTCAATAATTGGCTCTACATTTTCCATTTTTACAAGATAACCATTATCAAATAACCACTGAATATCTGAAGGATTTTTGATGTATCTGCCTTTCATTGCAGCATTGATTTTCTCTTTCTTTTCCAGATCCTGTGTGACTGTATATAAATCTGTGCTATAAGTCCATCCTTTAGGAACTTTCTTAAATTCCGTTTCTGACTGGAAATCATCAAATGGAACTCCGTTTATTAATCTGATTTCTGGTGCTTTCAACCGTGATACTTTGTGAGTACACGTTGTTTTATACTCATATATTCCATATGATACATACATTCCAAACTGGCTATCTTCAATGTAATAACAAACCTGATTCTGTTTCATTTCGCCTACCTCCTAATCTCTACATCTAAAATCTGTTTTGCATATTTTATTGCTTCACCTTGCGTTCCAAATGCATTATTAAATTCCCATACAGAGTTATCTCCATATTTTACTTTACGAAATATTTTGTATTTTGCTCCAAGGTCAAATTGTGCATATGTTACAGCTACATTTCCTTTTTCAGATAGCCATAACACTTCATTGCCTCTGATTTTCATTGCACATTCTCCTTTCAATAAATAAGACAGACACATTTGTTTGCGTCTGCCTTATTATTCTCTGTATTACCACCATTCCTCGTCTTCATCTTTGTCTTCTGTTTCACTAATATCATAACATTCCATTACATCAACATCCCAGTCGAGTTCATCAATCGGCTTGTCATACAATCCATTATCATCTGCAATGTAGTTCATCACCTTTGCAAAATCACTTGCTTTTAAGTTCTCCATTTCCTCTGTAAACTTATAAGTTGGCTGCATTGCATCATCAGTTTCGTAAATGCACATATCAATTGTGTTGTCGCTATTTACGAATGCTTTAATAAAGCCCATCTCATTTTTATGGAAAATTAAAAACTCGCACAACCTATTGTTACAATTCCAATCAAAAGGTGTACTGTCATTTCCGTTCATGTAATGGATAGCTCCGTTTGCGTCCAACATATCATCTGTTACATTAGGGCACATATTTCGTGCAACCTTAAAAATTCTTTCGATTTCTTTTCTAAATTCATTGCCATTCATATTATTTTTCCTCCTTAACTTCTAAAATCTCGTATTCAACATCTCCATTGTCAAGTCCGTAAATTCGCTTACATTCTTCAACGGATGATACTATGCAGCTTTGTGTTCTCCATTTCCAGTTACTCATTGCGTCTTTATATTTGAATGTTATATTAAGCATCTGCATTTTCATCCTTTGGTGTAATAAGCTTTGTGATCTTCTCTCTGAAAAATTCACAATATCCGTTAATACTTCCGTCATTGTAAACCCAGAACCAATCCTTATCATAATCCCAAAAAATCATTACTTCATGACCTGCTGTAACACCGTCAAATACGTACTTGTCTCTCTTTCCATCTTTTGAAGTAAAACATTCCTTTACACTATCTTCACTTGCTCCATTTTTTCTCATTTTTAGATATAAATATCTTCTAAGATTTTCCAAATCACTTTCTGTCTGTACATCAAAGATTTCAACCATATCATCATATGACAAACCATCGTTAATATCGTTCTGAGAAACACAATCTTTTCCTGTTAATCTCTTTAACTCTTTGCTGATTGCAAACAGTGCTGATTCTTCATATTTTTTACATTCTTCTTCGTTACTAAATACAGTTCCATCCTCTGCAATGTACTCTGTTCTTACAAGTTTCTCAATTGTTTCTGTTTTTCTTATTTCGTTTACTCTCATATTTTTATCTCCTTTTCTTATACTATATATTGTTGTTGCTCGTTTTATGTGCCACTATATCTTGTAATAATTCTACCAAGAAATTACAATTTCCTTTGACTATATATATTCAACAATATCTGTGTTCGTATTTCTAATTTTACCTTCTGATATATAATCAGATTTCTCTCTGCCACTCTTACAGTTTCTGTAATAATTTAGCAACATTACAAGATCGCCATCAGGAATATTGTAACTATATTCAATACCTCCATTACTGTCACAATGAATAACTTCTATATCTTGTGATTTATTCTCTAATACAATCTTACATCCATTGTTTACTTCAATTTCTCTCATACTAGACCTCCTTATACCCATGCTGGCTTTACTTTAGTTTCTGGTAAACTTTCCAGCCACTCAATTATATCCTGTGGTACTTCTTCCATCTTCCAAGCAGTTCCGTATTTATAGCCGCACACTGGACATTCTCTACCAATAAAACCGAGTTTGTGATCTTTATATGAAATCCAACCTCTTGTCTTATATTCTGTATTTGAATGTCCTAAACAATCTTTCTCTTTTAATTCGTATGCTTCTCCATAAGTGACTTCTTCACCATCATAAACATCAATAGAATATTCCATATTTGCATATGTTGTTTCCTCTTTAGTTGGATAAAATGGTTCTCCATTTTTCAAACATTCCAATGCTCTTTTCTTTGCGTTATCTTTTTTCTGACAAGCTTCTTTTGTTAAAGTCCATTTCTCAATTTTAACTTTATCCTGAGTGTGTTCTGTCCATCCAAGTTCTCTCATGTGTTCACAATAAGGACGCACATCATTCAAATGCCATCTATCCCAAATATCACATAATTTGTTAAGCATTTCCGTTGTCCACTCATCTGTTGGTGAACCATTTCTAATTTCATCTACACACTGACCAGCAGAGCCAAGGCAATCTCCGTTTGATAATGGTGCAACCACACCACTAATACTTAACTTTGAATCATTATATTCAATTTTTACAAATGCATCTTTATTTACTTCTTTTCCAGATCTTGTATATACTTTACATTTACATGGGTTAATAATCTTACGCATAACAATTTCCTCCTTACTTTCTAATCTCTTTTAACATATTTGCCTTGCACAACATCAGATTTTCTTTCATCTCTTCAATTCGCATATCAAGAAAATCATTTAACTCTTTATCAAATTGTACTTCTGTGACATTATGACCACAATTTGCAATAACTAAATCCATGATTTCTCTATATGTAAAACCATTAAATAACATATCATTCTCATGTATTGGTGAGTTATATTCAAACTCTTTTCCATTCCGTGAATCCATTTCAGGATCATACAACCATCTGCTCATATTCGTTTCCTCTCTTTCTTGTAATAAAATAGGCAGCTAGGTATTTATTCTCCTAACTGCCTTTGACTTATTTAACATATATTTCAAAATTGTTTATATTCTCATTCGGATAATTCTGTTCTATCCAATGTTTTGCATTTTCTTTCGCTTTTTCATAACTTGTGAAAAATCTTTGTGTGTGTCGTACTACGATTCTGCCTTTATCACAATTATGATAGATAATATACTCTAAGTAATTCATTCCGTCTCCTTTATAAATTTGTTGCGTTTCCATCTTCATCATATTCAATCGGTGCAATATGAACTGCATACCCGATTTCTTTCTCTTTATCGTAAATTTCCATTGTACCGCCTGCACAAAATTCAAATGAGAATCGCTTATCATCCGATTCAAGTAATTTAATCAAGTGATCCGTAAGTTCATTTAAGTTCCGTACTCTTTCTTTTGATTCCTCAATACTTGTCATTTCTGCTCACCCCTTCCTAAGAAATCTTAGTTTCATCTCAACTCGCCATCTTCAAGTTCTTCAACATACCCATATACTAAATAATTTAATTCATCATTTAATGTGTATTCACACTGGTCTGATTCCCAATCAAAAGCTTGTTGTTCTTGTGTGCTTTCATATTCATTGTGTAATCTTGTATAGCACATATTTCCTTGCAAGATTTCATCTTTAATTATATTTAGTAACTTTAATTTATCATTTGTTACCATTAAAAGATTCATAGAATTTGATGATTTCCATTCGTCACAATTAAATAAACAATAATACATAACACACCATCCTTTCTAAAGTAAATGCGAATTTCAAATACTCATTGTTCCATCCAAATAATCATTTAAGCCTTCAAAATAATCTTCGTTTGGCTGTTCCTGATGAACAAATTCTTGTTCGCACTGTTCTTCATAAGCTGCCTTCTGTGTCTCTTTATAAATTATTTCATCAATTCTATTCATTTACCTTAACCTCCAATTTCTAATGAACACGAATTAGTCTAATGTTTCTTTTAACATAGCCTTCAAGTATTCATGTCTGAATTGCATTTCAAATTGAAACATCAAATCATAAAAATCAATATCTGGATATTTTTTAAGTAGATTACTTGCTGTTTCCTTTGCAAATTCATTAATTCCATTGATTCTTGTTTCCATCATATTATTTTTTCTATTAACATTCTGTCTTTTCAAATCGACACCTCCTACAAATAAACATGTATTTCTTAATTACAATTTAACTACTTCACCTGTTTCCGTATTTACAAGACCTACATTCTTTACATACTTAATAATGCCTTTGTCAATAAGTTCTTTTCTTTTGTTTGACTTTTCTTTTCTCTTTTCATCTTCATATTCTGCATGTCTAACAACCTGCTCTTTCTTAAATTTCTTTTTACTTTTTTTAGCTTCTTCTTCCCACTGCCTTTTTCTCTCTTTGTATTCTTCTGGTGAACAGTTCATGATTTGGCACATCTGTTCTTCTACACGCTTTTCTCTGTTATTATAATGTTCTCTTGCCTTTCTATCCATAGAAGCAACCACGGATTTCATACCGTGTGTAGGATTTACATGACCACCTGCAGCCGTATCATATCCAACATATCTTTGAACAAACATTGATTTATACATTGGATATTCACTACCACATTTATTACAATATAAAGCATAAGCTGGCTTTCCGTTCATGTAAATCGGCATCATTGGTTTTGCTGTTTCTTTTGCACATTTTCTGCAAAATGCACCTACTTTTGGTAACTCAGTTTCATCATCTCTATAATCAAACCAATCTATTCCAATCCGCACAATGTCACAAGTTCTACCACGAAATCCTAAATATTCAAAGCTTCTTTCCATCTATTATTTTTTGCCTCTCTTTCTAATCTAATAAAACATGCATTGTTTACTTTTCATAAGCTCTTGTATTCCAATAATCAATAGTTTTTTCTATCGGATTTTTAGCTTTATTAGTAAAATTCTTATATCCACTTAGCCCACAATCGGCACATTGTATCTTTACAGAAAACATCAAATCATAATTCGGTTCGTCCATATAAATCCTTTTTGAGCCACACATCGGACATGGTTTTGCCTTACTTGATATGTCTCTTGTCATAAAATTGACCATCCTTTCTTTTAATGAAACACGCATTTACTCAACTTTTCTTGCGATTGCCTTTTTCCCTTTGATTATCACTTCATATCTTCCTTCACTACAAAATGATACAGTGTAAGGATATACAAAATCATCATATCCATATCCAAAGGAATTTTCACATCTATCACACCCATTTCCCAATACTGCATCTTCTTTTACTACTCTAATATTTTTATTCTCTACCATTTATTTACCTTACCTTTCCTAAAGAAATATCCATTTAATCTGTTTCTTCTTTCATTGCTACATGAACAATAAGACCTCTAATCTGCATTGCTAAGTCTTCCTGTGTTACCTCACCTCTTGCAAGCAGTGTACCTCTTTTTGCCATTGCATCAACTTCTTTAAGAAGTTCTTTTACATTCACATACTCTTTCATAGTCTTACCTCTCCTTCTAATTTACTCTACCTTTGATAAACTCTCTTCATCTACAATGCAGTAACAACCAAGTGCATCTTCAACTCTGTCCATTTCATCTTTTACACCTCCCTACTCTTCTATTCTCGTATTTCTCATTTTGCGTAATTCAGATAAAGCATTTTTAACATCATATATCTGTGAGTTAATCAATTCTAAATCACATTCTGCCTTATCAATGATGTTTTCAATGTCTTCTTCACTATCATAAGAAACATTTGTAGCGTCTGCTAATCTTTCAAGTTCTGATTCCAAACTATTTATTAATTCGTTTTTTGCAATTTCATATTCTTTTCTCGTCATATTATTTTGCATACTCCATTTCTTTTATAAGTCTTTCCCTCACCATTCTGTTTAAGTCCTTGTTGACTGTGATGATTTTATGAGAAGTCCTGTTAATATAAATGAAATGACTTCCTTTGCACCGTGCAAATCTATAACCATTTCTATATAAAATTGGTTCAAATTCTCTTAACTGTTTTGTTCTTTTATATGTCATTAACACCAATCCTTTCCTTATTATAATGTGACCGTATAGCCGGTATCTCAGCTTCGTATTTATATGTTGTATGTATTGGTTTGTTTTTTGATATTTTCTGTTACCGATGTTTCATGTTATCACTCGCTTTCTAATTATTTATTCTCTCTTACATTGCTTTTACTTTTGATGTTCTCTTTGCAGTTTTATTTTTCTCTGTGAATGGACTTTCCATTTCATAACGAACAATTTCAGACAGATAATCAAAAATCTGTGCTTGAGTCTTATCCATAATATTCTCAACAAAATATTCTGTTCCCTTGCAATGTTTAATTAAGGCTTTTTCCATTTCATCTGTTCTACCTTCTGTATATGCATATAATGCTTTTAATGCACGGATGATTTTTGCAGTATATGCCTTCCCATTATAGGAATCGGCATATCCATTCCAGCCAAGTGTAGTAATTGTACTAAGAATATGATCCAGTAAATCAGGATTCATACGAACCAGATCAATCCCATCTGTAATAGATGTAAGTGTGCCGACTGCATTTTCCTTGTTTCTATCTCCCTTTACTGCAATGTTATGTTTGTGACAAATATCTCGTAAATTTAGATAATCTTCATCTCCACTAACAATCTTTGCTTTATATGTATCCTTTGGTTTAATCTGTGTTCTGCCCTTTGTCTGACCTGTAAAAATTGCTATCGCTTTTTCTAAATCACATTCAATTACTTGTCCAACAACCGCATCTTTGTTTGCCTTTACAGCTCCATAAGTTCTGTGTTGTCCTTCAATCGCCCATAATAATCCCATATAGTGCCAATAAATAGGCAAACCCCATAAATCACTATCATAATTGTTACCTATTGATAATGCCATTGGCAGCCTAATCTCCCTTTGCCATTCAGGATAATGTATGTACTTTGGATCAATACATACAAGCACCTTATCACCTATCCGTGAATTTGCTTTTGCATTCCTTATTACTTCCTTGATAAATAATTTTTCTGTTTTTTCATCAATACCTTCTGCCTCTCTGATTGCTTTTACCTCTGCTTCTGCTTCCTCTGGAAATAAAAATGTTCTTTTGCACATATTCGTGTCCTCCTTAAATTTCATTTTTTTGCATAAAAATAACGGCTTGCGTTTCGCTTGCCGTTTAGTTACTAAAATTATTTTCTGGATATACACAATCCATATTAAGATTGTTTTCAAACCAACAATGATCTGATATTTCTGGAATGTCTACAATAATATGATCTGTATATGTTTCTTTTACAGTCCCCTTATAAAAAGTACCGTCCATATTGCAACGGACTTCCTGACCAACTTTAAATAAGTGAATTAAATTTGCCATTCAAATCACTTCCCTTCTTTAAATATTCATTTGCATCTTTACAACTCTGCATTCCGTGGCAACAAATTCTGTCGCCGCAATTCACACAAAGGTTACGTTTTATTTCTTTTGCCTGTTTTTCAGTCATAGTCATACTTCCTCTCTCTCCAACATATATTCATAATATTCACTTTCGCTTGCAAAGAGTATATATTTGCCTTTTACAAGTCCTCTGTAACCTTCTGGTGTGTCATAACCTTTCATGTTTTACCTCCTTGATTTTATCTAAAGCAATGCAGATAATATTTCCGCAAAGCTTTTGTGTTCTTTGTTTCTCTTTTGTTTTCTCTTTGACGCAAGTTCCTCTGCATATTTCATATTTGAGTATGAAATTTCAGCTTCTGGGCGAGTGTCTATGATTTCAACTCCGTTGTAAGCACGGAACATAATTGCTTTCTGCATCATTCCATCGCCTCCCTTGCATCATGCAAAATTCGTGTAATTTCACTTTCTGATGTTGCTACTTTAATTTTGCTGATTGTGTCTTCGTTGTAACATAATTCTTTCGCAATACGAATTGCATCATATCTTGCCTTTTTCATTTACTTATTCTCCTTTTTTTGCACACAAAAAAGACAACCTACAAATTGTAAGTTGCCTTTAATAAATCAATATGTTATTATAACAACGTCTCTCATTCCTCCTCCCCTCTTTATGGTCGAATGATCGGACGTGAGCTGTCAAAAAAAATGGCGGCTCTTCTTTCTACCACATTAATAAAGCAAAGCCAACTGTCTTGCTAACATCGCTTTGCTCATGTTGTGTGTTTTGACACCGCTTTTAGTTTTAATTTCTGCCCGGACTGAATAAATCCGTGATGGTTGTTTTGCCTTTGCTACTTCATAATCACAATAGGCATTGTGAATTGATTTTGCTTTCTCTGACATGATTGTTTTCTCCTTAATTTTGGGTATAAAAATAGCACCTACTTTGTAAGTAGATGCTATATAAAACATTATTTAATTATATATTTCTCTGATTCAGTTTCAGTTAATGGTCTGCCTAACCTTTTTACTTCTTCTATCATTTCTCGCCATTTAAAATGTTTTCCATCTGAAGGTTCGGTTAATCTGCCATCTGTTAAATGCGTTTCTAAATCAATTACTTTTCCATAATTCAATTTTGTAGCCATTAACATAATATACACCTACCTTTCTAAATACTTATCAATCAGTTTTTGTGCTGCAACATCATCAATATACATCCGTCTATCACTAATTATTTTAGCTCCTAAAGTTTCCATATAATGTTGAACTAAATCTGTTTTTGCTGTAAATGCAACATATCCATCGCATTCTGATTCCATACTTACCTTACATGCTATTGCAAAAAGATGACCACCTACTCCAATATATTCTCCGTTTTTACCTACATTATGCGGATTACTTTCTACAATATCAACATCGGCAACACCGCCGTCAATTTTTAATGAGATTCTGCCTTGTACTTGCGGATTACCTTTAACGAATAATTCATAAATAGCATATCCGTCATTCTGTGTTTTATCCCATTTAAATTTCCATCCCAGATTTGCCTTTTGGGTAATTGGTTTATCAAGCATTTTATATTCTGTTTCTACAATGACGTTATCTTCTCTTCTTATTAGACAATCGGTTAATTGGTCAATAACAATGTCGATTTCCATAGAATTATCTCTTTTCATTAGTATTTCTCTTTCTTGTATTATACTATAAATTTTGTTTACTTGCAATAAAATAGCACCTAGTAGGTTTGCCTACGTGGGTGCTTTTGGGTTGGTGTGGTTATTTACATTTGTTTTAGTTTCGCTTGGAGAGAGGCGATTTGAGCCTCAATTTGTTTTTTTTCTGCTTCGTTTTCATTTTCTACCCATTCCATAATATCTCCTGGTTGACAATGTAAATACGTACAGACTTTATCTACCGTATCAATTGTTACAGATCTATTTTTTTGAAATTTAGCAACGATGGTCGGACTTAACCCAATTTCCCTTTGCAAATCAATATATTTCATATTTTTTGACTTCAAGTAGTCACCTAACTTATTGTAAATTATCACACATTTCACCTCCATTTTTGTAGTGACTACATTTTAGCATAGTTTTTATGTAAAGTAAAGTTATTTTCCATATGTCAAAGCATATGGTTTTGCCTTGAACCATTTACGCATATTGTCAGTAAGTCCCCATGAAGTCTGAGCAAAATCATTCTGATCGTTTAGCACTTCTTTCATTGCTTCTTTTTTCGCTTTTACATGTTTAATTGCCATGCTTCTATCTTTTCCCATAATTTTATCCTCCTTAAATTTAAAATATATACTACAAAAAGGGCAAAGTATTTGCCTTGCCCTCTCTAACTATACATTTTATGATTGCATATTATTTATTGTTTTTCTTAGATTTCTTTGTATATTTATCAGTTAATACGCTAGGAATATCAGCAGGTTTAATAGTTCCTGCTTCTACCATCCACTCAAAGCCTACACCATAAAGGTTTTTAAGTGCATTTGTTACGTCATACTTGAGAGCCTTTGTGCCATTAGACTTTATAACGGTTTTAGTATCAATCTTCTTGCCAATTGATTCAAGAACGGCTGTCTCGAAAGTTGTATTTGTTATATCAAGTTTGTAAGCTTTGTAGAAGTTTTCTACTGCTGTCTTTACATCTTCTAAAGACTTAGCATCTTTCATAGCTTTGCGGAATTTTTTGTCGTGTTCGTTGTACTCAAAAGAAGCCTGTTCTTTGAGTAACTTATCCCACTCAACCTTTAAGCTTTCATTGATCGTTACATAATTAACACGCATACGGTTGAGGTCATCAACTGTTACGTCAAGGTTAGTGCCTTTTTCGAGCATATCATCAATGGCTGCAATGCTCTTTTCATTAGCATCAATCTTAGAACCATAGATTGTATTGAGTTCAGCTTTTTTGATAATGCAACGGAAGAACTCTGAAGTCCGTGTTGAAAGTGTCCGTGCTGACTGGAAAAAGTCAACTTTAGCGTTGTTTGTTGCTACTGTTGTGTTAGATGTTGTTTTACTCATAATATCCTCTTTTCTCCGACTTGACGCAATCGGTGCTATGTATTTTTTATTATGTACGTTGTTATCCTCAGCTTTTAACAGACTTGGAACTGTCAATCTTTGCAGACTGGTAGCTTTATAACGTCCTCCTCACCTTACCTAGTGTGCCTCACACTGTTGTACTTTCGTACACCCCTAAAGAGTATTCATGCTTAGTCTTGAGCACTCATGACCTCTAACCCCTTTAGGATATAGATACAGACCTCAATATTAAATTCCTACGAGTTGGGAAACGTAGGTACTCTATTTTCGTCCCGAATTGCAATGCAAATAGTTAGAATATAAGCCGTAACTTATTTTCATGGTGTGGGTTGTGCCGTAACACTTACCACCTATCCGCAAAGGCACTTTTGAAGATGTGCAAACTTTTTCTAGGAATTTTTCACGAATTGTGATAGAATAGACTTGTTGAGGGTGCTAGTCTGTCACGTTTTCGTGTCGGCTATGCCGTGCGGTGCTATCAATGTTTAGACTTGTTGGATAAATCTTTTATAACTTTTGCTACCACAAAAGCCACAAAGAACCAACGCAAAAGCAGTAAAAACATGATACGCACCGCCTTCCTATATGTAGTTGTCCAGGTTGCTGCCCTAGTATAAGCTATAAGCTTGAACATAAGTTTTTAAGATTTTGGATTGCTTACAAAGAAGTTTAACACTTTTGTGTCCGTATCTCTTAACTTGATTATATCTTACTACACTTTTGTGTAGTTGTCAACTATTTTTTTGAAATATTTTTGAAAAACTTTTATGGAATATAAAAGTAAGTAGTTGTTTGATTTATATGTATTGTACTATATATTTATGTAGTTGTCAATAATAAATTTCAAAAAATACGATAATATTATAATACAAACATATGTTCGAGTATGTTCTGCTCAAATAGTCCAGATCTGATTTCATCGAACGTTTGTTCTGTATGAAAAGAGTGTATAATATATATCTATTAACCATTGTTTTAGACTAACTGGGGGTACTAAAAACCAAAACCGCAGCTTGTCTTTTCTGAAATCCATATAGCAGATTCATCTATACACCAACTTCAAAATATTACTTCAGTACAACCTCAAAATTCCCAAGAAAAATCAAGCAAAATCCAAAATTTCACACTTCGAACCACTTATCGTATCCCATATCGTCAAAACCCTTATTTTTCAACCATTTTATCCACTTCAACCCCTAATTTTCAAAATCACATCACACCAAAATCACACCCTTAATCTCAAAATCTTCCTTATTTATAGGCATTTTTACCGATAACCAGTTTTCACGAAAATTATCCAATAATCGTGACATAAATTCTCAGATCAAATTTAATTCAAAAAAAAATAAATCTCTCATATTTCATTTCTTACATCATAACCAAGTACTCACCCAACTAATTTCAAATACCCAATTCTTAGACTAAATCGCACGAAATTGACTCAAATTTCAATCAAAACCACTTCAATGATAAATTCATACCTAACAATCTAAAATCGAAAATCACACTCATTTTCTTTAATTTAACCCAATACATGGGGGTACATAAAAACCACACAATAAATCCCTCTCATATCACATTACTACCAATAAAAAATACGCAAAAATAAAATTTCAAACAGAGAATATATAAGTACAACCATAGAAAGGAATAAACCCAAATGAGCAAATATGAAACAGAGATACCAAAATATCTTAAACAGAGAGAAAGCAATATATCCAAAGCAAAGAAGAAATCAAAACACAAACATCATTATGAAGAATGCCTAATTCAATACCCATTTTCATTTGCAGGAAAAACTAGCATACATACACAATTATGCAGCTACTGTACTATCTGTGGAAAGATAGGTGATAGATTAAAAGGTAGTATTGTAAAAGATTATATAAAATCAGAGTTACACAGTAGAAGAACAATATACTCTGTTATGTCAGGAACAGAATTATATGAACAGTATCATGATAAATTGCCAGTATTCTTTGTAGAGGATATTTTTAAAGAGAAGTATGTTGATTTGGAACAGAATAATAATTCAGATGGAGAATAAAACAACAGGTACATCATACATGTACCCAAATGAAACCATCAATCCAAAACACCATGTACCTAAATCAACCAATAACAACAAACCAAAAAATTATGGAGTTTGTATGTAGCGTTAGCGAAATACAAACGGAATATTCTTCTCTTGATAGTATGAGTCTATATAGATATAGACTGCACAAAATTGATAGCTGGGATGTACCCAAATGAAGTAATTTTTCACTTTTAGGTACATACAGCATGTACCCAAATGAATTTCAACGATTCCATACAAGTGCAACTTTTAATGTTTTGTGAATTCAAATGGAGAATATACTATTGAACCACTTACCACACTCTCATCTCACAAATTGTAACTGTAAACAAAAATATTTTTATTAAAGAAAGGAAGATTAAAATGCAACAGATTAACATTAACGAATTAAAACCACATCCAAGGAATAATGAATTCTTTGATGATATGACAGGTGATGCTTGGAACGCATTTAAGGAGTCGATTTCTACATCTGGAATCGTAGAGCCAATTGTTGTGACTCAAGATATGGTTATTGTATCAGGTCATCAGCGTGTAAGAGCTGCAAAGGAACTTGGATTGTCTACTATTATGGTGGACATTAGAAAGTACGAAAATGATGATAAGGTATTAAAGGATCTCATTGAAACTAATATTCGTCAGCGTGGTATTGGTAATCCTAACCCTGTAAAACTTGGTAGATGTATTAAGGAACTTGAAAGAATTTATGGGGTTAGAGAGGGTTCTGCTAACCAAAAAGGAAATAATAGAATTGGTGAACCGAAAGTTTCGGATGACCAATTAACTCAGTTAGATATTGCAGAAATGATTGGAGTTTCAGTAGATACTCTTAATAATTACAAAAAACTCACAGAACTTATTCCTGAATTAGAGGATTTGGTTGATACAGGAATTCTTGCACCTACTACTGCTCTTGCATTGGTAAAATATATGTCACCATCTGAGCAGGAAGAATTTGTCAGGTCAATGGATATAACAAAAAAAATTACCAAAGGACAAGTTCAGCAATATATTGACAAAATTAAACAGCTAGAAAATGATAACCCAAAAGTAAAAGAGTTAGAAACACAAATCTCTGAACTCAAAACGGAGAAAAATATATTGGAACGAAAAGTCAAACTCAATCAGGAAGAATCTGATAAATATAACAAGTTAAAATCTGATATTAAATTTCTTACAAAACAGAAAACCGATTTAGGTCGTCAAATCGACTCTGCTACCGAATTGGCAGGTCTGACTGTAAGATTACAGAAATTGTTAGAGACAGAGCTTGCTCCAATTAAATTCAAGCGTTGTATGGAAAGGCTTGATTCTAGTGATGTATGTGTCGAAAATTTAACAGATATTATTAGCAGGATTGATGATTGGTCTGATGAAATGAAGAAACTTTTAAATAATAATATTGATTATGTCGTAGACGTACAGTAAGAAAGAGAGGAAATTACATATGGAAAATTTTAGAACAAAAGCTATCGCAGAAATGACAAAGAATGAAAGAGACTATCTTAGAAATGAATTGAATGAAGTTGACAAGAAAGACATTAACGAACAGTTAGAACTAATTAAAGAACAAAGCGAAAAGCAAAAAGCGAGAATTGACATTATAGAAAAAGAACATGAAAAGACACAAACAGAGGTAGAAAACTTAAAGAAAAACACAAATGTTATTTGTTCGCCATTTCATTCAAAAAGAAAGAGAAATTTTAATAAATTATGTAAATCAAGAGTTTGGAGTTTATTTAATAATGATATAGATAGCTGTGAATATGTATTATTTAGTTCATTTTTATTTAAAAAGATTTATGGAGATATTGCTACTAAATTTGATTTAGATTCGTGGCATGATTTAAGTATGGAAAACTATGAGCAAGAAAATAGTATGTATTCTCAAGCAAAGGAATTTGCGAGCTATTGGACACCGTCTGGATGGTATATTAGACATTGTATTGATAGTTTAATTGAAAAAAGAGATAACGGTGTACTTAGTTCTGAAAAATGCCGTGCCTTAACACAGTATTTAAAATCTACCAATAACGGTGAAATAAATCCATTCGCAGCATAGCGAGGTGATACGTCTTGCCAAACTATGTAAAAATTCCACGAGAAATCATTTATGACAAGGATCTCTCGACTAAACGTGTGATAATCTTCTCATATCTTTGCGCAAGGCGGTCACTTGATGACACAGTGGCATTTTCTATAACAGAACTTTGCCACTGGTCTAAATTGAAACCTAACTACAGGGATGGAAAGATAAATCAGAAATATTATGAAGTTCTATTACTTTTCTCTCATTATGGATACTTTGAATCGTGTCCAGATTTTGAGAAAAATCTAAAAGAAAAGACCAATTCGGTCAAATACCAGCAAGTAAAACTTAATATAGAAAAATTTGATGTTCCTGACAAGTTTGGAATCATTTACTTTGATGAGTTAGATGCAATATTAAATTTCAAAGAAGAATTGAAGGATAAAGAGATTGATACTGCAAGAATATCATCAGCTTATATTCTACTTGTACTCTCTTATATTCGTGTTAATTTGAATCGAATGGATGGCAAACCGCTATGTTGTTATAGATATTTTAAGACTATTTCAGAAGATATTGGACTTTCTGAAAGATATATTAGTCGCATAGTTAATATTTTAGAAGCACTCAAAATTGTGAAATGTCAACCTATGAAGAGAGAAAAATATATTAAGAATGGCAAAGAAAAATATGCTACTACTCCAAAGGTATTTGCTGATTATAGGCATTTTATTCACGATGAACATGGACAAAGAATTGATGAAGAATATAGTCCTGATAAGGAAATAAAAAAACAGATAGAGCTTTTGGAGAATAATAAAATATAGGAACTATAAACGCAGCACTCAAAGGAGCTGATTGTAATGAACAAAATTATTTTAAGGACTAAAGGAGAACTATTAAAACATGAAAACAAAAACAAGCTACAAGAATCATAACACATTTGCAGGTGAAATTGATATTGATGATTTTTCCACAGAAACACCAAACAAAAAGAGAATAAATAAATATGTAGAGGCAGATAACCTTAAAAAAACAATTATTGAAAAGGAGCGACAGAAAAAAGAAATGAAAAATTATCAGTCAATGACACTAGAAGAACTTAGAGAAATGAGATTAATAAGCAATACGAATGGTAGACCATCTTCTACTCTTACGGACGAAAAATGGCAGAAAGAATTTGATATTAGAAAACTTTTTGTTAAACCAGTATCAGGTATTACAAAATTAGGTCAGAATATGCAATATTCAAAAGAAACAGGATATTGGAACGAAGAAACAATGGGTACATATCATGGCACTACTAACTGGCAGGAATATTGCTCTTTTATTAATGATATGCTCAGAAACATTAGAGCTGGACAAGTTGATTATTGCTATTTTATTTATCAAATTATGGATTTACTTAAGTTTCATTATAATGATTTAAAAACAAAATATTGTGATGGATATTGGGAAGTTTGGTTAGAAAGATAAGCTTGTGCTAGGAGAAAAATATTATGTTAAAAAGAAATTATTTAGGGACTACTATTTCATTTGTGTTACCAGAAAACCAGTATAAAGGATATGTTGTTGATTGTACTTATAAATTTATCAAGCATATGAACAAATATGCTGTAAATCTGTGGTTAAGACGTTCTGATATTAGCGACAGACTACCTATTGGAAGTCAAGGAATAAATACTCAGTATATTACAAGTGACAAAGAGAATATCCAGAATGATATTGGAAATATGATTGAGCAAGCTGCAAATAGTACATTTTTCGATGAATACATTGAGAGATTTGAATATTATGTGAAATGTTTTGAGTTTGGGAATAAGCATTTTGAAGATCAAAAATTTGACAATAAGGAGTCATAAGTATATGAGGATATTTAAATTATTTAGAAAGCACTATAAAACTGGATATGTGTATAAAGTAAAACTTGATGACATTATCATACAGGACGGATGGGATTACATTAGAATATGGAAAATGAATGATAGAATGACTTATTTTGAAAAGACTGGACGTTTCTACTCTCCTATTGTTATTGATAAAGATTTTGTGCTGCACGATGGATTTACTTCATATCGTATCGACAAGTTAAAAGGTATGAAATATGTAGATGTGTATTTTGTGGAGTAAATAGAAATTTCATTTGGAGAATATATAAGTGGAGGTAAATTTATATGAATAATAATTTTGACAATGTTGAAGAAATGAAAGAATTAATCGTAGATGAACTTTCGGAATGTGAATTTGACAACAATTTCAGATGTGAAAAATGTTCTGAATTGGAGCAATGTTATTACAAAGCTTCTACAAAATCATCTCACGAGTTTGCAGAGAGCTTAGATTATGGTGGATATGATTCTGAAGATGAATTTTGGGAGAATTTAGATTAAGGTGGTGAATTATTATAAAAAAGGTACAATATACACTAGTTAAAATACCAATAAGAGAACTTATAGATGGGAATTTTAATATTCAGATTAATAGAGAAACCGAAATCAAAAAAGAATATCTTATCAAGCAAGGTGACTCTCCTTTATTTAATCAGATTCAGAGACTTCGTGGCGAACCATCATCTCATATAAGTGAACTTATGTTGGTTGTTGCAAAGAAGAATCCAAAACAGGAAGAATTTCTTAGAAGAATTCTAAATGATGGATTCACATATAATGGAATTCACTACTCTCGTTTTGGCAAATCAGCTTCACAAGGTAAAGATGGAATAACTGCATTTGTATGTGATGAAATTTTTGATGAGTTATATTTGATTACTCAGATGGATATTAAAATTGATGAGTGTGTTATTTCTAAGTACGAAGCTCAGAGATGTTTGCCATTCAGTTCATGTACTCTTATTAAAGATTATATGCCTAATATTGTGATTATTGGCGAGTATGAAAAGACATTAAAAAATCAGCTTATCAAATACGTAGTTGAAAGAGAAAAAGAATTTGTTGATGAAAATACTGGTAAGAAAAAGAAATATAAAACCAGAGAAATTGAAGAAGGATTAAAAGATATTGGATTATCACCTTTTGATGGATGTGGTTGTCATGAAGAAAACTTTATGAATACTGTGAGTGAGCAGCTTGGATTAGATTATAAAGTTATTGGAACACAGGTGCGTTTACCATTTATTAAAGGATATTCTGTATATGTACCATTTAAACAAATTCTTAAAGAATGGGGTTACACCACTATTACTGACATTTATGGGCATGTTCATAACATTGATGATATAGATTGCATCTGGAATATTTCGATGTTTAAAGGTCACAAGATTTTTAAGTCAACTTATGGCGAAAACGCATGGATTGAATATATGGATACTGTTAGAAAATATGAATTCAAACTTGGAATCAGTAAATACAGTCATCATATTAAGCATTTAAATAAATATACACGAATGAATTTTCAGTATTTACAATGTCTGGATCTTTGGAATGATAAATATGTCAAATGTTATACAGATAAAACAAAAAAGGACTATGACATATTAGATTCTAAGAACGATGGAAAAATCATTAAGCTTGCAAAATATACCACTAATATGTATGAAAAAATCATTAAAGGTGATAAATTTTATACATATAAATTCATGGGAATTACAGACACAGAAGATTATGAGCCAGAAAGTAAATATCTTGAAGCTGCATTGGTAAATGATGTTATGCTGAAAGATCCTGCCGTTAAACAATTTATTTATAGAAAACTTAAAAAGTCTATTGATGAAGCAAAGGTTGGTAAGATTTACTGTTCAGGTTTTTATCATACAGGTGTTGGTGATATGATCGGTTATCTTCAGTATGCCGTTGGTGAAGAACCAGTTGGCTGTCTTGGAGAAAGAGAATTATATACAGCAAATTTTGAACCAGGATATTGTTGTTCATTCCGTTCTCCACTTGTTGATCCGTCAGAGGTAAATAGGATTAAGATTGTACGAAATGACATTCTTGCAAAATGGTTTGATTATTTTAAAGACCAAGATGTAGTAATGTTTAACATGTATGATGTATCAGCTCCACAGCAAGGTGGCGCAGATTTTGATGGGGATATTTTCTATTTAAGCAATGATCCTATTATTATTGATTCAAAAATAGACAAGCATATCATACTTGATATTGAAGACAAAGTAACTGCTCAGTCTAAGCCTTATACAAAAGAGAATTTAATTGAGTATGAGGTAATGACAAGAGATAATCGAATTGGTGAAATCACAAATGTAGCAACAAGTATAGAGAATAAATATACGTCCAATCCAGATATCCAAAAATTATATTCTGACTACTCTTCTCTTTTAAGAATTTTCCAAGGCAAAGAAATCGACTTTCTTAAAACGGGATTCAGATGGCATATGAATTCAGGTCTTAGAAAACATCTCAAACAGCTTCCATATTTCTTACTCCATAATTATCCAAAGAAAATGAAATCTTATATGAATATAATCAAGAAAAATAAAGACACATCTGATGAAGATAAAGAATATCTTAATGCATACCACTCTCCTTCTCCCATGAATGAGTTGTGTGACTATATTGAAACTTGGGAAAAGAAAAATATTTTATGGGACAATAAGATAGATTTGGTTGATACTAGATGCTTAATCATTGACAATGATTTGGATTTGTCTGATAGAAAAGTTTTAAAGAAATGTAGGAAGTTTATAAACATGTATGCGGTTGATATTAAGCAGCATCTGAATCTGCATAGAGACAAATCAGATGATGAAGATCATAAATTTAATATGGATGAAGTCGTAAATGATTATAAGGCAGAACTCCTAAACGAGATCGGATTACCTGAAAATATTATAGCAAACTATGTTATTAAAGCTTCTTACTCTTCTGTTTCTATTAGCAAATCTCTTGCATGGTCAGCTTATGGCGATTATATCATTGAAAATCTCAAGAATAACACCAATCCAAAGAGAAATATATCAATAAGAGAAGTTCCTTATAAGACGGACAACTCATATGAATATCTTGGAAAATACTATGAATTTGAGGTAGGTGATACATATTTACGACTGTAATGAAACATTTTTATATGAAATTATAGAAGATTACAAAGAAGCAGAGAATAATGAGGTAAAGGACGATATATTTAACTCGTTCTGCTCCTCAATATGGGCTTCTGATAATAAAAGACGCACATATATGAAAACAATTCATTTTAAGGTCAGAAAGGATTTACTTGACGCAGAACTTGGACGAGTATTTGATGCATGGTCTGGAATTGAATACAGATATTATAAGTCAATGACTAAAGAGGAAAATTGGTGTTCCATTATCAGACAGAAAATCAATAATATTTATACAAGATATTTTGATAAAGAAGTAATTCTCAATAAGGAGTACATGGATTTATTAAAGAAGCCAAAGCTAATGTACTTCGATTGGTTATCTGGGACTGAGATGGATGCAGATACAGTTACGGATATTATTGATGATACGATTGACAAAGCTGAAAAACTCAAACAACGTTTTCAAATGGAGAAAATGACATTATCTTGGAATGAGTATAAAAAGGTCATTGAAGGATTTTTGAGAAAATGTTTTGATCATTGCAAACTGATTGAAGAATATGAGGATAAGACTCAGATTGTAAACAACTATGATTTTATTACTGAAGATAATTTTTATGTGAAGTACATTAATAAGTCACTTGATGGTGAAATGAGGAAATATCAAAAGAGATATTACGGAATTAGAGATCATAAAAAGTATTCTCGTTGCAAACAATGTGGTGGAATTATTGAAAAAACAGGAAATAGAATTCTATATTGTGATAATTGCAAACACGAAAAACAACTTGAATGGCAACGTAATTCTATGAAAAAAATACGTCAAAAATATATGTGAAGTTTTAGGAAATTTGATTTTTCCTTGTAAAATAAGGCTTTGTAAGCATTTTCAGCTTCGTATATATCAGTAATGGAAAACAATGAAATCAGCTTTTCTTAGCTGTTAAAACAGAGAAGATATAATTGTTGAGAGACATTATAATATTTCGTCTAACATATGGCTATAAGTTAGTTGCTGTGATGCTATGTGAAAAACTTGTGCATGTGTGATAAAACCAGTTAAGTTCAGCAAGCGAGACTGTACCATGCATTTCTGTGGAAGATATATAGGAATCAAACCTATGGGGAACGATTCGAGGCGTTTTCAAACAGAACAATTCTAAAGATCATTTCTAAGATTGATACATATTCATATTGTACTCCTCTTCTTATATGTGTCGGTGACTGTGCTACAATTCTTGCGGCATGGTTGCCGATTATTCTTTTGCTCTCTTCGTATAGTTTGGTTTAGTACGACTGATTTGTAATCAGTAAACGGCAGTTCAAATCTGTCAGAGAGCCTTCACTTGCCAATTGGCAAAATAAATTAAAGGATGTGAAAATTATTAAACAGATTTCTAAAAGTGAAATTAAAAAATTATTATCTGAAGGTGTAATTAGAAACACAAGACGATGATATGTAGATCGTAATGGCGAACAGATCGGCTACTATCGTACTAAAGGTGCTGCAAGAAAGCGTTACATTGAAGATAAGTATGTTAAGTAGGTTATGCCTATGAAAAATCGAATTGTGTATAAAGGTTTTCATATAGACAAAACCGAAAACGGTTATCGTATATGTAGACAAGAAGATACTGAAAAGCATACTCATCTCTCGAATCTTAATACATCGTATAGACTCATAGACAATGTATTATCAAATAAAATTCCTACTCGTTGTGGATGCTATTATTTGGAGTCGCATATTCGTTTGAGCTATGATGAAAATTATATCAGAAAGATTCGTGAGTATATCAAAGTAAAACAGAATAAAAGTAAACAAGTGTATTATAATCCTGGCAGAAAACGTTCTGGTGGGAATTTTTAATTTTATGGAGGAAAAGGAAAATGGCAGCTAGTAAATTAAAGTTCACAAGAACAACTACAGATAAGTTAACAGTAAAGGCAGGTACACTCTCAGAGGATTGTACTACTATTACATATACAGATGAGAATGATATGGAACAGGAAGTAAAGGTGGCTGATCTGCTTACTTCATTTAAGAATCAAGTAATTGATTTTACTGTTGCATTAAAGACAGATGAGGAGCTGGATGTTCCGTCTGATGAAGAGTAATAGAGAGTAGGTGAACACTATAATAGATTTATCTAAAAAACCTACAGAGACAGAAGAACAATATCTTTGGAAAATTGGTCAATTAGTTGATTCTGGTGAAATTGAAAGTTGGGAATCAGTTAATCAAACTGTTAATAGAGAAATTCTAGGTGACGATGAAGAAAAATATAGGACGGAATCGGCTTGGCGAAAACGCTATCAGAGTGCTAAGAAGTTCTATGATGGTTGCTTTTCCAAAATGGAATCTGAGGAATATCAAAAGAAACTCGATGTATTAAATCGTGAGTTACAAAGAAATACAATTAAATTTAGAGACAATCGCAATGCATGGAACAAACAGAATTATGCAGATTCTCGAATTGACGAGACGATGCAATTAATTGAGGATTTGTTGCCTACTGTTGGGAAAACAGAATTTGAGATTCATGATTTACCAAATATAAACGGTGACACTTCTCTTCTTGTGTGTCTATCAGATTTGCATATAGGACAAACTTTTGATTCTTATTGGGGTTCTTATAATTCTGATATTGCAGCTAAAAGATTAAATGAGTATTTAAATGAAGTTATCCGTATTGGTAAATTACATAATGCCAAAAATATTCATCTTTGCAGTATCGGAGATCAGATTAGTGGCGCAATCCATACTACGATTCAGATCACAAATAAAGAAAATGTTATTGAACAGGTTAAAACTGCAATTGATTTAATTTCTTCATTTGCTTATGAACTAACTAAGCATTTTGAAAACGTATTCTTTTATGATGTAAGCGGAAATCATTCAAGGCTTAATCCAAATAAGGATTTGACTCTTAGAGATGAAAGATTGGATAATTTAATTGCATGGTCAGTTTGTAAACTGTTATCTCACATTGATAATTTTAGAGATATGACGCACAGAAGGTTTGATGACACTATCGCTGAAGCCAATATAGAAGGTAAAAATTATTTATTGATTCATGGTGATATGGATTCAATTAATAAAACTGGCATTGGTAATTTAGTTACTATGTTAGGATTCTGCCCTGAATATATTGTTTGTGGACACAGACACACACCTGCTATGAACGAATTTAATGGCATTCGTGTATATCAGTCTGGTTCAATGCCTGGTTCTGGTGATGATCACACTGTATCACATAGAATGTCTGGGAAACCATCACAGACTGTATTGGTATGTAATAGCAAAGGTGTTGTATGTGATTATAATGTAGATTTAAATTAAATAACAATTGTAGTCCACTGTTCGGCTCAGTTTGGAGTAATTGTGGAAGCAGATATTCACAGCTACAATTAATATATTATTTTGGCTGACGAAGCCACTATCAGAGGGAGTTTACTCAAATGAGACGCTACCCTCTTTTATTTATAAAAAATATTAAAGGAAAATAAAGGAGAAAATTAAAATGACAAAATCAGAGTTAATTAAAGGAATTCAGAACGAGGTATCTATTAATATTCCACAGAAGGATGTAGCTGAAATTTTAGACGCACAGGCAAAGGTCGTTGCAGATGCAGTTAAGGCAGGTGACGAAGTTACTATTCCTGGTGTTTGTAAAGTAAAATCAAAGGATGTTCCTGAGAGATCTGGTAAAGTAATGATGGGTGCAAATAAGGGAGATACATGGACTAAGCCAGCTCACAAAGAGGCTTGCGTTAAAATTGTTAAAGCTCTCAAAGAGATTTTTGCTTAATCTGAAAGGTCGTGAATTGTTTGAAGAAAAATAAATATGAAGACATTCAGATGATTGACCTTGAGGACAAGGTTGATGATATTGTAGAAATCTATATTAACAGACTTTACAACACTGATAAAACTGTTGGGATAGTCGTAAATAAAGAGCTTGCTGAGTACATTCTTGACAACCTTATTAGACTTGATGAAACAAGTGTTAAAGAGATTGATCTTGTAGATTATATGAATATAGACGAATATTTAGTATCGGTTGATGATAATTGCGTAATCACTGTTGTCCCTATCGAGGACTTTGGAGTTCTTGATAAAACAGATATTTTCTATATTGATATGGATGGTGATATTTCACAGGATATTATTAATTACTGTGTAAACGAGGATAAGGAAGTTATTCTGTTTGGTCAGGAAGATGACTGCGATGGTGATTGTAAAAACTGTCCTATGCATGATGAAACTTATTTACATACTTCTGAAAATGAAAATGGAAATACTCACGGATTTACTGCTAGTAAGTCAGATGGCGACTCTTATATGAGTTATTCTTACTACTCTAGCGATGAGTTAAGTCATGAAGATATTTAGAAGATGTTAAAGGCTTTTGGATTTTAGATTATAGGATATGTTATAGAAGAATCAGTGTGTAAGTGTTTAAGAGACAAATTTGCTGATTCCGAATAACATTTGAACTTGGAGTGTGTGGTGTATGCTGCACACTCTTTTTGTATGGGTAGGTATGCAAATGGCTGAAGCAAGCGGTCTGTAAAACCGTGACCTACATGGTAAACATTGTGTGTTCAAATCACACCCTGCCCACTAATAAAATAATTAACTAAAAAAGGAGGCTGAAATATTGTCAAAAGAGAAAATAACAAGGGTGAAATATTTCACTCCTGATAAAGAGAAATTTATTTATGAAGAGAATTGGAAGAAATATGAAAAATATTTACAATCTAATATCATCAAAAATCGTGATGTAAAAGATACTACATACAAGAGATATAAAGGATTGTTTCGACACTTCCTCATGTGGTTAGGAGAAAATTATGGTGAATTAGATTTATATTCTGATGAATTCATGGAAAATGCAGTTGATATTATGGAAGCATATATGCTTTTCTGTCAGGAAATATTAATGAATCATAAGAAGATAATCAATATGAAAATTTCTGCTGTAAGCTCATTCTATATTTGGTCTATGAAGCGTGGATTTGTTAAATATCATCCTTTTGATGGTAAGCTTGATAGAATGAAAAAAGCAAACGAAGAACAGATTCTTAATCATTACTTTTTAAATGATGAGCAGATTGCAGCTATTAGAGCAGATTTATATAAGACAGAGAATAACAAATGGACAATACAAGATCAATTATTATTTGAAATCGCACTCTTCTCCGCTAATAGAATTGGTGCTTTGGAGAAACTTACTGTATCTTCTCTTGACTTAGACAATATGGTATTTGAGTCAATACGTGAGAAGGAAGGATACCGTGTAGAAGTCTCCTTTGACAGTACCTGTAAGGATATGCTTGAAACATGGTTATCTATGAGAACAAATGATTATGACCATCTTGAATGCGATGCTCTATTTATTCATAAATATAAGGACAAATGGATTCCTTGGACACAAGGTATGATTCACGATCGAATGAGAAAAATCGGTAGAATTATTGGCTTAGAGGACTTTCATTGTCATTGCATTAGGAAGACGGCGATCAATAAAATATATGAAGATACTGGTGATTTAAATCTTGCATCACAATGGGCGAATCACAAATCAACTTCAGTAACTTCACAAAGCTATGTACGTCCTGCTTCTAAGGCTGATTTAAGGGAAAAATTAAAAATTCTAAAGTTTAAACAACAAGAATTACAGAAAGAAGCTGAAAAAGAAGGTATTTAGACAATCCCGATGAAACTTCTATCTAGCATCAACAATTTAATCTTAACAAGAAAGCATAGTAACGTGATATTTGAGCCGAGAGGTGACGACAATGTAGAGAATAAATACATAGAACGAATCCTTAATTGGACAATTCAGAATAACAAGCTGCTCACATCCAAAAGGAAGTGATGGCGGTCTGTCAATCCGTTGATAGACTTTTACAAGTGAGCTGTCGCTAACCGATATGCGACACAAATATAAAGGTTGGTTTGCGAAATTATTGACCTTGGAACGGTCTAAAACTTCCCACTGCTACTGCTCATTGGCGGTGCAAACTCGGAAGCGAATCAGAGTATAAAAGAAAGCTATGCGTTCACTGCTAAAATATAAGTGTGATAATAAATATCTTGGCATTTGCTATTCATGTAGTATTGTAAGTCCTACTACTATTCTGTTTAGACCCTTGTAGCCAAGCAGTATCTTGGTGATATGATTACAATACATATGAATAACAAGAATCGTTTTCTGATGGATTATGTGCATTATTAGGATTGTGTGTTATTATATCGAGTCGAGTGCGCACGAATAACATGAATAGTATAACCTTCTTTCCTACCGGCATCTAGGATTATCGGTCGCTCTCAACCTTAGAAATGAGAAGATGTTCGTGCTTCTCTACGATAGTGAGAACAGTTAATTCAAGTTTGTACTACAGTGTCTTTTAATCTTGTAGTCTTATGATTAAAACTATCCATGTAAGTTTTGCGAGAAATGGGCTATCGGTTCGTTTCTTATTTTTAGAAGCATGGAGTGATTCTATAGCATGAATGGAAATTTTTTATATATTTCTATTCTAAATAACTGCATGTGTACAGTGCAATATCAGCTAGTTAGTGCTTTATGCTGATTTTGTTGGCTCGTAGTTCAGTGGTAGAACGGCAGACTGTTAATCTGCATGTCGTAGGTTCAATCCCTACCGAGTCAGCTAGAGATACTTGACTTTATATTTTTCAAAGCACTCTGTAAAGGTTACGAAAAATAATTATGGCTCTATGGTATAAAGGTAATTATATCCGACTGTCTATCGGAAGATTTGGGTTCGACTCCCAATAGAGTCGCTGTGTTAGTAGCTTAGTAGGTTAAAGCGTCAGATTGTGATTCTGAATATCGTGGGTTCAAATCCCACCTAACACCTAATGATTAAAAGGAAGACGAAAAATAAAAGAAAGGAGTGTATATAATGGCAAGTAGATTATCTATTGAAAATGATAGATTAAAAGTCGGTCAAGTAAAACGAGTAACATCGAATAATGGAAATAAAATTGATTCTATTACTCTTCTGCTTAATGAATCCGTAGAAGTTTTATTTGCGCCAAATGGAAATACATTGGAATTTACGGTATCAAATCCGAATATTGATATGAGCAATTTGGATTGCACGATTGATAAAGATACTTTAAGAGACTTAGTAATCAGTTTTAAAGATGCTTATAATCAGATAATTTCAAACGAAAGCGAGGGTACAAATTCATGAAATTAAATATTAACAAAACTATTGATGAAAATGTTATTGGTGTAGATATTTCTGTCGCAGAATTAGGTACATCTGATACTGATGCTGCTACTGAAAAAGATATGTTACACAATTTTGTCAGAACAATCGAATATTCTAAGATATCCTTTAAATCTAATAT
>ULWV01010465.1_pt1 | contig 31049 bp, 21 predicted proteins | sample 1960651 | NCBI WGS metagenome assembly ULWV01 (sample SAMEA4835820, study PRJEB28245) | human gut metagenome | biome: gut microbiome; material: fecal sample | place: Denmark | collected 2008
AAACTCCTTTCAGAATCAGATTCCATTTGCGAAGCTGTCTGCGTGGCGTGTCTGGCACCACTCTCCGCAATTAATTGTATTTTCTCATATTTCGACAAAAATTTCAAGTGCTAAGTGGTCATTATATAAAATATTGTTTTTTATTTAACAAACAATATCTGTCATAAATAATCTCATCAATCAAATTGTCTAAAAAATCTACGCATTACAATCCCTTTATTGCAAAAGCAACTCGTTGCTCCTTATCTGCACTGACACAATACTCAGGATATACAGGTGCACCCCAGCTGTCATCACCGCCTACACCTCTTGCTGCACCAAGAATTCTTACATATGTATAACGTCCAACTGGCAGATCATTAATCTTATATGCGCTCTGAAGCTCCTGCTGTGAATAAGGAAGTACAGTCATATCAAACGGCTTATCAAGCGCATCTATTCTAAGTCCATGTCCAAACTCATCTACAACCTTTACATAACGCACATCATGGCGGTTGCCGCACTCCTGTGGGTCAAGATACGGTGTGACATTGTCTGACACTCTGCCTTTATATATTCCAAGCTTTGCACCGGCGCAGCGGTCATTATAATTTTCTTCCGGTCCTCTTCCATAGAATTCCATTCTGTCAAACATCTTGTCCATTGTGATATTAATTCCAAATACTGCCATATCGGGAAGCCCTTCTTTTCCATTGAAGCGTCCCTGACATTCTATGGTTCCGTCAGGAAGCATACGGTATATTATTTCACCATCCGATACAGGATTAGTGTAGAAGGTATAGTGACAGATTATCTCCACAGCGGCAATATTCTTTGCAAATTCTGCACCCTTAAGTCCTGTTCCGTAAAGTTCATCCGTCTTACTTAAGATAAATTCATCAGGTGTTACTGTTCCGTCAAGCTTTCGTCCGTCTCTCAGCTCATATATGACTTTGACAGCATCACTTCTTTGCATCTGGCTTATTCCCTGCCATATGGCACTTGTTACCGGGAAGCGGTTGCCCTTGTCATTGTCGGTTGCTGCGCGGAAAAATTCCAGTGTCGGAACCTTTTCTACAGTCTCAAGCCCTTTGATTCGAAGTGATATAAGTCCGCCTTCCTGACGTGAGAATATTGCGTGGGTATGTCCGGCCTTGACACCTATGCAGGTTGCACCCATTACCACATCGTCAAAATATTTAACCTCCTTACCGGACAGTGTGTTTTCCTCTTCTGAAAGCTCTCCGGACAGCCTATCTGCCGGCTCTGCCGATTTATCATTTTTTACCACCAAAGGTTCACTCTGCCCCCATGCTGCTATATGTCCGACATCTGCCCAAGGTCTGTAGCCCATAAGCACAGCGCGGCATTCCATGATATACTCTCCGTTCTCTTCCATTGAAGGGAATTTAACCGGAACGAACTCCTCCTCACCGGCAGCCACATCACTCGCAAAGGTTCCTGCCCACACAGCTTTTCCATCCTTTAACAGACGAACCTCGAACATGTAATCATAGGTTGACTCGAAAAGGCTCTCATTTACAATAAGCACACCCTGATTTGTCAAATGAAGCTTGATATTCTGGTAGAGATACTTGACCTCCTGTGCCTTAGGTGAAAGCTTTCTGTCAGCAAATATTATTCCATCTCCGCTAAAATAGTAATCGCAAGGTCTTTCCTTGAAATCTCCTCCAACCTTGAATTCAAGGCTTCCCGGAGTTATATTCGGAAGCTTCTCGTATGTCCGGACATTTCCATATCTTCCGATGACATCCTCATCTATCAATTTACCATCCCTTGTAAGTATCGCCTGGTCTGCAAAATCCCATATAAATCCGCCCTGATACTGCTCGTAGTCGTACGCAAGCTTCGTATATTTTTCCATGCCGCCGCATGAGTTCCCCATAGCATGCATATATTCACAGCTTATGTAAGGCTTCTTTGGCTTAGCGTCAAGGTATTCCCTTATCTCGGCAGGCTTTGCATACATTCTGCTCTCCATGTCTGTTATATCCGAATACGTTCTGTCATGGACACAGCCTTCATAATGCACAAGTCTCTCCGGATTTCTTTCGTGGAAAAATCTGCTCATGGCAAGAATATCTTCGCCAGCATGAGATTCATTTCCGCATGACCATATAAGCACGCTCGGATGATTCTTATCTCTTTCTAACATGGACCTGGCTCTGTCAAGCACAGCCTCCTTCCACATAGGCTCACTTCCCGGTGTTATATAAGGCTCCTCATTTCCGGTATTGATGCACCATGTTCCATGTGTCTCAAGATTAGCCTCATCTATAAGATATATTCCGAACTCATCGCAAAGCTCATACCAGTAGCTCTGATTTGGATAGTGGCAGGTTCTCACAGCATTGATATTAAGGCTCTTTATAATCCTTATATCCTCAAGAAGTTCCTCCTTCCTTAGCGCTCTTCCGTTCACACATGAGAATTCATGCCTGTTGACACCCTTGAATACAATTCTCTTTCCGTTGATACACATTATACCGTTCTTCATCTCGAAGCGTCTGAAGCCGATACGCTGCGGAATATATTCAATCAGCTCACCATCCTCATTGTATACAGATATGTTAAGAAGATACAGATTCGGAACTTCAGCACTCCATGTAAGCACGTCAGGCACCTCCGCCTTAAAATGCATTTTTTCTTTTAAAGCAAGTCCCATTCGCATAAGTATGCTCTTACCTGACTTATCGACAAGCTCATAACCCACTGTTCCTGATATGTTGCCATCAATTTGAAGTTCGCAGTCAAGTGTACCTGTTATATAATCATCCTTAAGCTCTGCTTTTACAAAAATATCCCTCACATGAGTATCCGGCACAGCATAGATATACACATCGCGGAATATTCCCGAAAATCTGAAAAAATCCTGATCCTCAAGCCAGCTTGCACTGCTGTGCTTATAGACCTCAACCGCAAGCTTATTTTCCTTCTCCTTTATAAAAGGTGTTATGTCCCACTCTGACGGTGTGAAGCTGTCCTCCGAATATCCCACGAACTGACCGTTTATCCACACATAGAATGCCTTCTCGACACCCTGAAATGAAATGTACGTCTTTTTTCCGAGAAGTGCCTCATCGATATCAAAATATGTCACATATGAGCCAACCGGATTGTGCTTTACCGGTACAAAAGGCGGACGCAGATCTTCATGTCCCTCCCAAGGATACATTGTGTTGATATATTGACATGTATCATAACCTGCAAGCTCAATATGCCCCGGAACCTTGATGTCGGCAAAGCTGCTTATATCAGAATTCTCCTCATAAAAATCCTTAACTCTCTTCTGCGGCACATCGGCATAAGAAAATTTCCAAGTACCGTTAAGGCTCTGTCTAAGCGGCATGTCAAGCCCATACTCAGTAACCTTCTCCTCATAAAAAGCGTGATCTGAATGAGCATCCTCCCTGTTCACCCTAAAGACCTCCGGATTTGCTATCCAGCTCTCATCTGCATTTATAACTCTCTCCATAACGCAATCTCCATTTTCATAAAATCTTTCAGCTAATTCTATCATTATACACAACACTATGCAATTTAAACTTTATAGTATTTGTCCGACACATTCCTAAGTATCTTCACAATCCGCCACTGCTTTTTACTTTTTTTGCAAAACGGCATAGCCAAAACCGACTATGCCGCATACTTTATAATTTTCTGATATACATTTGTAATTTGAGCACTAAACTTCACACATTTCAGAACAGAAACCTCGCCCAGTAAAACAGCATCTTTATGATATTTTTTCTCACCTTGCGCGTTGTTGTTATCTCCTGCGGCACAACATTGTTAGGATTATCATAGCTTCCATCCGGCAGTGCTGTCACCGCTGATTTTTCATATTCCGACATGATAGTACGAAGCTGTGCATTCAGCTCATCACTTTTAATCACAAGCATAAGCTCTGTGTCAAGATATGCACTCCTCATGTCCATGTTGAACGAACCGACCACTGATATGTCATCGTCAATCACCATGCTCTTTCCGTGGTAGGACACTCCACCATCGTATTCTAATAAAGTTACACCTGTGTCAAGCATTCTGTCCCTGTTCTTTTCAAGGTCTGCCGCTCCGAAGCTGTTGCCATTGTTCGCAACGGAATTAGTCATTACCGTGACTTCCTTTCCTGCGGCTGCATCCTTTATAGTATCATACATCATATCATTACAGATTATGTATGGTGTGTGCAGCTTTACGGACTCCTTAGCACTGCCTATAAGGCTCATAAGCTTATGCCACACAACAGGCTCCTTCACTCCTGCATTCACCGGATTTGAAAGCAGAGCTATGCTTTCAACCTGAAACGTATTATCCTCATAGGAATACTCATCTGAAAGCTCTTCATGTTCAGAGCAGTATTTTTCATATTCCTCCTCTATACGCTCCATAGCGTGCTTCACACAGTATCTGTCCGCAAGACTTTTTCCATGTGCGAAGCTGCTGCATTCACCGCTGTTTTTGACCGTCTCATAGTAAGCTAAAAGCTCATTGACAGACGCATTTTCCTGCTGTGCTGCCGGCTTTCTCCTCCACACAAGAACATCCCTGTCATAATTTTTGTAATTACTGTAGTCTCCGAGGAAATAGTTAAATGTATTCCTTCCGCCAAGCATATAAATCTGTCTGTCCACAACAAGATACTTGTCATGCATTCTCGCCATGCCTTTGTACATAGTGAACGGATTTATCTCATTGTACATCATCAGAGTTACATTTTCATTCGCAGACAATGCATAAAAGTAAGGATTCCACTTCATATGAAGAACACCGTCAAAGCCATCGACAAGCACCTCCACCTTCACTCCTTTTTCAGCCGCTTCACACAGTGCGCCAATCATTATCCTGCCGCTCTCATCCGACATAAAATCAAAGGTAGAAAGAATTATTTCCGACTGTGCATTCTGTATCATCCTTACTCTGCTTAAAAGTGCATCCGAATTATCCTCGACAATGACCGCCCGCTCAGTGCCATCAGTACTTTGCATTGCAACCTGCTTATCGCCATTATACTCCGGCTGCTTAGAGCTTCCTACAACCGCTATCGCCAGATTGATAACCACATACACAAGGACAAAACCGATAATTGTCGTCACAGGCTTCCACATCTTAATTTTTCCGCTTGTAACAGGCTTATTCATAAGCACGCGCACATAGTACACTATGTAACATGCAAACGAAAAGACGTTCATGATAATGCAGATTGAGATAATAAGCCCTGCCGCAAAATATGATAAGTCAACTACCAGCAGCAGCATGAACATCGCTCCGTACAGCACTGCAGTGCAGAGCTTTCCGTACCACCTTGCTCCGTCCATCATGCTTCCTTTTTTTAACATGACAGCACCCATAACGCCCATGAACATTTCCTTCACGACAAAGAGTATCACAAGATATCTCATCGTAGGATAGCGGAAGGACAGGCTTATAAACACTGCCGCCTGCGTAAGCTTATCCGCCACAGGGTCTAACACCTTGCCCCACTCAGTTATCATATTAAAATGTCTTGCCACTTTTCCGTCAAAACAGTCCGTAAGCCCGGATATTCCAAGTATGACTGCGGCAGCGATATAATCCGCCATGCTGTCAGCTCCTATATAGACCGCCATGAATATAGGAATAAGTATTATACGAAAATACCCCATAAGATTAGGGATAGTGAACAAATCCTTCCTGCTGTTAATCAGACGCTTCATAATCCATCTCCATTCTGTCTGGGACAGGGGTGTCTGACCCCTATGTCCCAAAACTGGGACAAGGGGGTCAGACCCCTGTCCCAGACTTTTTATGCCTCAAACTGGCTGTTATAAAGCTGTGCATAGAATCCGTTTCCTGCAAGCAGCTCGTTGTGATTACCCTGCTCTATAATATCTCCGTCCTTCATCACAAGAATGACATCCGCATCTCTTATTGTTGAGAGTCTGTGAGCTATGACAAAGCTCGTTCTTCCCTTCATAAGATTTGCCATCGCATCCTGAATGTGCTGTTCTGTTCTTGTATCTACCGAGCTTGTAGCCTCATCAAGAATCATTATCCTGTTGTCGGCAAGAATGGCTCTTGCGATTGTGAGAAGCTGCTTCTGTCCCTGAGAGACGTTGCTTGCCTCCTCATTAAGCTCCATATCATAGCCACCCGGAAGAGTCCTTATAAAATGGTCAGCATTAGCCGCCTTAGCTGCTGCGATAACTTCCTCATCGGTAGCATCAAGTCGTCCGTATCTTATATTCTCCATGATTGTTCCCTTGAACAGCCAGGTATCCTGAAGCACCATTCCGAACGCCTCACGAAGATTCCTTCTCTCAAAATCCTTGACATTTTCTCCGTCAACCCTGATGCATCCTGAATTGACATCATAAAAGCGCATGAGAAGCTTAACCATCGTGGTCTTTCCTGCTCCTGTAGGGCCTACGATTGCCACCATGCTTCCCGGTTTTACATGGCATGTAAAATCGTGGATGACAGGTTTCTCAGGGTCGTAGCCGAACTTAACATGCTCAAAGTCAACCTCTCCCTTAATCTCATCAAGTCTCACAGGATTCTCAGTTACAGGCTCCTCTTCCTCGTCAAGGAATTCGAATATTCTCTCTGCTGCGGCAGCCATCGACTGAAGCATGTTAAATACCTGTGCAATCTGTGTTATAGGCTGTGTAAAGCTCCTTACATACTGTATAAATGCCTGAATATCACCTACCGTAATCGAGCCGGCAACTGCAAGCATACTACCTGTCACAGCCACGGCAACATAGCCAAGATTTCCGACAAATGTCATTATAGGCTGCATAAGTCCAGATAAGAACTGTGATTTCCACGCTGATGAATACAGCTTCGCATTTGTCTCCTGAAAGCTCTCATTTACTTTATCTTCGCGGTTAAATGCCTTTATTATGGTGTGTCCGCTGTATGATTCCTCGATAGCACCGTTGATATCTCCTAAGTATTCCTGTTGTGCCTTAAAGTACTTTTGCGAATGCTTTACAACAACACTTATCAAAAATGCTGATATCGGAAGTATCACAAGTGCAATAAGCGTCATAAGAGGACTTATAGTCATCATCATTATAAATACACCTATAAGCGTTGTCACAGATGTGATAAGTGTCGTGATACTCTGGTTAAGGCTCATTCCGAATGTATCAACATCGTTGGTTATTCTTGAAAGCACTTCTCCGACAGTCTTAGATTCAAAATATGCAAGAGGCATTCTGTTAATTTTCTCAGAGATTTCCTTTCTCATTCTGAAGCTTAGCTTCTGTGAAATGCCGCTCATTATAAAGCCCTGTATGAATGAAAACAGTGCACTGACACAATAAAGTCCAAGAAGGATAAGTAAAATAACACCTATCTTGTGAAAATCAATACCTGCTCCACCTGACACCTTAGAGACAAGACCGTTAAATATCTCTGTTGTCGCCTTAGAAAGCACCTTAGGACCTACTATATTAAAAATAGTTCCCATAACAGCACATATCATTACAAGCACTATTGCAATCTTATATCTGCCAACATATGACAGAATTTTCCTTGTCGTACCTTTAAAGTCCTTTGCCTTCTCGCCGGGCATCATTCCATGCCCTCCCGGACCACGTCTGCCCATATTTCTGCTCTTTGAATATTCTCTATTTTCGCTCATCCGTCTTACGCCTCCTCTCCTGCAAGTTCCGCTTCGGAAAGCTGGGATTTTGCAATTTCTAAATACTCAGGGCAATTCTTTAAAAGCTCCTTGTGTGTTCCGATTCCTGCAACCTTGCCTTCATTCAAAAGAATAATCTGGTCTGCGTTCATTATAGTTGAGATTCTCTGTGCTACTATAATCACGGAAGCATCCTTGGTTCTGGCAGATAATGCCTTTCTAAGAGCTGCATCCGTCTTAAAATCAAGTGCCGAAAAGCTGTCATCAAACACATACACCTTTGGCCTTACTGCAATAGCTCTCGCTATTGAGAGCCGCTGCTTCTGTCCTCCGGACACATTAGTTCCGCCCTGTGCTATCGAGTCGGCATATCCGTCCTTCTTACTGTCGATAAACTCCGTAGCCTGTGCGATAGCTGCTGCCTCCTTCATATCCTCATCTGTGACAAAATCTCCGCCGTATTTGATATTGCTCTCAATCGTTCCTGAGAACAGCACACCTTTTTGAGGCACAAGACCGATATGGCTTCTCAACTCCTTCTGCGATATATCACGGATGTCAACACCGTCAAGTGTTATGCTCCCTTCTGTAACATCGTAAAATCTGTCTAAAAGATTCACAACAGTCGATTTTCCGCAGCCTGTGCTTCCTATAATCGCTGTTGTCTTTCCAGGTTCTGCCTTAAAGGTCAGATTAGAGATTGCATTTTCGCTTCCGCCGTCAAATCTGAAGGATACATTCTTAAATTCAACAACACCCTTGCAGTCGGCAAGCTTCTTATCCGCCTCACAGGCATCAGCCTTATCCTCTATTGTCTCCTTTGTGTTTAAAACCTCCTCAATACGGTCAGCTGCAACACCTGCTCTCGGAAGCATAACCGATATCATCGTAATCATAAGGAAAGCCATGACAATCTGCATTGTATAGGTTATGAATGCCATCATGTCACCTACCTGCATACGTCCGATATCTATTCCTTTTGCGCCCATCCATACTATGAGTACAGTAATCGCATTCATAATAAGCATCATTGCAGGCATCATTATGGACATGACACGGTTAGTGAAGAGCTGTGTAGACATAAGATCCTTGTTAGCCTTGTCAAATCTCTCCTCCTCATGCTTCTCCCTGCTGAACGCTCTTATAACCATAGTTCCTGTAAGTAGCTCTCTAGATACTAAGTTGACACGGTCAACAAGACTCTGCATCTTTTTAAACTTAGGCATTGCGACAACCATCAGCACAAGCACAAGTGAAAGCACTGCACCGACAGCAACACCTATTATCCATCCCATTCCTGTGTCTGTTCCGGTAACTTTTATAATACCGCCTATTCCAATGATAGGAGCATACAGTACGATTCTAAGCATCATAACCGATACCTGCTGAACCTGCTGGACATCGTTAGTACTTCTTGTTATGAGGGATGCTGTAGAAAATTTGTTGATATCCGCATTTGAAAAGCCTATGACCTTCGTAAAAAGCTTCTCCCTAAGGTCACGTCCTATCGCAGCAGCAGTTCTTGCGCCGATAAAGCCCACTCCTATTGCAGCAGCAACCATGAGTAATGTCATTGCAAGCATCTTAGCTCCCATAATCAGAAGATAATGTCTCTGAATCGCATTAAGATCATAATTAAGGGCTGTATACTCACTCTTTACAAGCTCAACAGCCATCTGGGATTTCATCGAAGCCGCCATATCTCCCATGGCAGCTTCGACCTGCTGCGTCAATGCCGACAAAGCTTCCCTTGTCACAAGCCCTGCATTATAGCCGTCAACAAGCTCTGCAATGCTATACTGTCCGGATGTCTGAACCGAATATACCATGCCTGCCGCTGTGAGCAGCGTATTATTTAACTTATCAAGCTCCTTTGATGACAGATTCCTGCGGACATACACTTCACCGTCCGCGTCATAGCATTCATCCATATATGCTATATCCTCATCATTCATAAAAAGCTTTAAAGCTTCATACGTCTTTTGCGTATACTTCTCAGCCGCTGCGCCTTCTATACCGCTTTGCTGTATTCCGACATCGACAATATCGGAAGTATATGACGGAAGTGAAAGGTCACAGAATGCCTGCACAACCAGAAGCAGCAGAATTATAAACACTGCCAGCTTATGCTCAGCCAGATACTTAATCAATTTTCCCATAATAGTCTCCATTTCCAATTTTGCATTCTTTTTGTGTTTATAAGCAATAATGCCACCCTCAAATTCCTAAGTCAATGGACTTTATAAAAAGTTAATATAACCTTTATAAATAAGACAAAGGGGTATGACACCACTGTGATACAATAATGTCTGCCCCTTTGTCCTTCGCTTACTATTCCATTATTCCGTTTTTCCGAAATCGTATACTCTCACCGAACCGCTTACGGAGCCTGTTGTCACTCTTGCTAAGCCATCCCCGAATATCGCATGTCTGTCTGATTTTGAGAATCCGAAATGAACATTCTTTTCATTCTCACCATTATTCCAATCAACATGCTTATCTGTCATCAGCTTCATGGATCCGCTCATCCCTGAACTCTTTATGTCAATTCCTATGTCAGCTAGGAGATTAATCACTATTGAACCAGAAACCGTATTTATATTTCCACTGCAGGGTGCAGCTATAGCAAGTTTGACCGATCCGCTGACAGTATCTAAACTGAAGCTGTCCTGCCCTGCCACAGCTTTTATGCTTCCGCTCACAGAACTCAACTCCTGTTTCTTTGCATATAACAGCATACCTGTTTTTATAGAGCCACTCACCGTATTAAGCTTTATTTTGTCAGCTTGTATTTCATATTCTGTCTTTATCGAGCCACTTACTGTTGAGAGCTTACAGCCGTCTGTTACTATCTGACTCTGAATAATTATGCCGCCGCTGACAGTGGAAATGTTGATTTTTTCAAATTTTGCAGGAATATTTACATAATATATGAGAGGTGCATTTCCAATATTATTGAGGAATGAGAACGCCCTGCTTTTGTTCTCCTGTTTAACCTTAAGTATTCCGTCCTCCACAGTCACAACAGGACTCATATACATCTTTTCCTTCTTAGTAAGAGGTCTTGACAATGTGATTGTCACTGCATCCGTATCACTCTGTGTAAGTTCCACATGTGGTTCTACTACACTCATCTTGATTCCTCTGATGCCGGTATAGCTGCATACTATGAGAGTATTGTCATCTGTCTTTTCTTCAAAAATGTCATCCTTGTCAAGGTTCATGCCATCTATTATATCCTTGGCAGCTTTGCCACCTTCATCATCACTGCCCTCGTCCGAATCAAAAATGTCTGATGTCTTATCTTCCATCGCTTCATTTATCTTGTCAGATATAACTTCGCTTAGCTTACTTATAGCTGAATCAGCACTTTTTGCCGCCTTGATTGCAGCTTTTCCGGCTGCTACACCGGCCTTGCCTGCCATCCTTCCGGCTTCGTTTACAAGCTTGCCTATGTCACTTGCAAGCTTCTCAAAATCGTCCGTGATATCATCATTCTTTCCGGTTGAATATGTCTCTTCTCCGGCTTCCGCAGAAAATTCAGCTTTGTCCTGCTCCTTCTCGCCCTGTTCACTGCTTCTTTTGAACTCCTGCGGTATATCCCTTATAAAATCATCTACGCTTCCTAACTCCTCGCATACTGACTCCTCACTTCTTCCGTCGGCAGCCGCCTCATCGAAATGTCTCCTGTAATCCCCGATAATATCTAATGCAAAATCCTCGTCATAATCCTTAAGTGCCTTCGCAAGCTCTTCCATATATTCTGCTCTTGTCATAAATCTTTCCTCCCTCTCCTACTCACCTATGAACTTGCTGACAATCTTTATAAATTGCTGCCAGTCATTTTTCTGTTGTGCCAAACTCTGTATTCCCTTATCTGTCAGGTGATAATATTTTCTCGCCGGACCTGACTCCGACTCCACTAAATATGTCTCGACACAATCGTCATCCTTGAGCCTTTTAAGTATAAGATACAATGTCCCCGGTGCTATGGACATCTCCTCAGACAAGCTCTCCGTGAGTTCATATCCATATTTGTCACTGCGATTTAACATCGAGAGAACACACAGCTCCAAAACACCCTTCTTCATCTGCGTATTCATACAAACACTCCCTTCCTTAATTATACTATCCGGTCTGTCAATCCATCAAAAAACTCTATGAGCGGACAACACTCTTTACAACTCTTCTCTGATGAATTTATTGTATCATATCACAAGCTATTCTATATTGCAATATACTATTTAAAAAATAATAAATTATTTTACAGAATATAAAACAGACCGTAAGAACAAATTTCTCTCTTACGGTCTGCTGTTTAAGATCCTATGAACGCTCCCTCTACTTGAGAACTGCCTTCTTAAAGTTCTTCTTTCCTCTTCTTACAACGATTCCGTCACCGAAATCAGCCTTAGCAAACTTTGTGTCAAGTGTTGCCTTCACATCATTGGCTGTAACGCCGCCCTGCTCAACATTTCTTCTTGCATCGCCGCGTGACTGACAAAGACCTGCCTTTACAAGAAGTGTCTGTATATCAACAAAGCCATCCCTGAAATCAGCATCCTCAATCTCAACTGTAGGCATGTTCGATGAGTCTCCCGAACCACCGAATATTGCAAGCGCGCCTGCCTTAGCCTTATCTGCTTCCTCCTCGCCGTGAACAAGCTTGGTAAGCTCGTATGCGAGAATCATCTTAGCTTCATTTAACTGGCTGCCTTCCCAGCTCTCCATCTTTTCAATCTCCTCAAGTGGAATAAATGTGAGCATCTTAATGCACTTCATTACATCTGCATCGTCAACATTTCTCCAATACTGGAAGAAATCATAAGGTGAAGTCTTATCAGGGTCAAGCCATACTGCATTTCCGGCAGTCTTTCCCATCTTCTTACCGTTAGAATCGGTGAGAAGCGTTATTGTCATAGCATGTGCGTCCTTACCTAACTTACGGCGGATAAGCTCTGTTCCTCCGAGCATGTTGCTCCACTGGTCATCTCCTCCGAACTCCATGTTACAGCCATATTTCTGGTATAACATATAGAAGTCATAGCTCTGCATTATCATGTAGTTAAACTCAAGGAATGAGAGTCCCTTCTCCATTCTCTGCTTATAGCACTCTGCACGGAGCATATTGTTGACACTGAAGCATGCTCCGACTTCACGAAGCAGTTCAACATAGTTGAGATTTAAAAGCCAGTCGGCATTGTTTACCATAAGAGCTTTTCCATCACTAAAGTCAATAAATCTCTCCATCTGTCTCTTGAAACATTCAGCATTATGCTCAATATCTTCCTTCGTAAGCATCTTACGCATATCGGTTCTTCCAGAAGGGTCACCTATCATGGTTGTTCCGCCGCCGATTAATGCGATCGGCTTATTTCCTGCCATCTGAAGACGTTTCATAAGTGTAAGCGCCATAAAATGTCCTGCTGTAAGAGAATCAGCCGTACAGTCAAATCCTATATAGAAGGTAGCCTTTCCTTCGTTGATCATCTTGCTGATTTCTTCTTCATTTGTTACCTGTGCTATAAGACCTCTTGCCTTAAGCTCTTCGTAAATACCCATTTTTTGTCCTTTCCGTGCTAAGCCGCACACTTACCAAATTATATGCGCTGCTCAAAGAATAAAAAAATCCTTACAGCAGCGATTACTACTGTAAGGACGTATATAAACGTGTTACCACCTTACTTCACATCGAACTCACATCCGGTGCCTCACCAAGTACAGACCAAAAGCTGTTTCAGAAGTAATCCTTCACACTTTTAATCGATACCTCTGCACTATAACGGGTGCTGCCGTCACAGCCTACTAAAAAAATTATCTTTCTTTCGGTGCAATGCTCTAGGATGTATTCAATATTCCGTTACCTGTGCGCCTCTCACCACCCGGCAGCTCTCTGTAGGCTCCTAAAAATATCTACTTCTTCCCTTCATAGCTTTTTCATATAGTCAATGATATCTGCAATCCGCTTTCGCTTCATGCTCATAAAAAATTGATGCTTCGCATCTCTTATTTTATGAACTAATAATAATTAAACGCATATGAATTGTCAAGCTGAATTTTTAAGTCCTGCACAGCATTTTCAATCAGGCTGCTTTCCCATAATTTCTTTCAGGGTCTTTATAAATAATCTGTTGTTATCCATTGTGCTGACAGATACTCTGCACAGCCCTGGTGCAGATATCATTATTCCGGCCTCCATCATCTTAGAACGCACAAGCTGTGCGTCAATATGAGGGTCAAATAATATAAAGTTAGTCTGTGAATGATATACCTTACATCCTAGCTCTGCCATCTGCGTCTCTAGATATGTCATTCCTTCAACGATTTTTTTCTTAACCTCCTGATAATATTCCTGATCCTCAAGTGCTGCAACCGCTCCTGCCTGCCCTGCCTTGCTTATCATCGCACTCGGACACTTTTCGATGGCAGCTATAAGCTCCGGTGCAGCAAGTGCATACCCGACACGCACACCTGCCATACCATAATATTTTGAAAATGTCTTAAGAACAATAATAGGCTTATCAGGCATCTCTTTTATAAGAGGGTACATGCTCTGGCAGTCCTTAGCGGTTGCAAACTCAAGATACGCCTCGTCCATCAGCACAATAATGTCATCAGGAACCTTTTTGATAAAATCGACTACCTGCTTTCTTCCCACATATGTACCTGTAGGATTGTTCGGATTACATACAACTATTATTTTTGTTTTCTTTGTTATCGCATTGTAAAGTCCGTCAAGGTCATAAGTCTTGTCTTCATTTAACGGAACGACAACAGGAACAGCCTGCCTTATCTGCGCCATATCTATAAATGCCGCAAATGTAGGGCACATTAAGACTTCATCACCAGGATTTAAAAATGCACAGCCTATTGTCTCGATAAGCGGGCTTGAACCGGCTGAGGCAGCCACATTTGCAAAATCAAGACCGTAAAAATCCGCTATTGCCTTCTTTAACGCACCCTTTCCGAAATCTCCGTAAAAGTTGGATTTTTCAGTCTCAGCCTTCATAATCTCAAGAGCCTTCGGTGACATTCCGTAAGGATGCTCATTAAATCCCATCCTGATAAGCTTTGAAAAATCTACATTTGCCGTTACATTGCTTGCTCTCCTGCTTGCCGGCTTCTTTGCTGCATTTTCGCTCATTAATTTTTCAATGTTCATAATTAATCCTCCCTATTCTGTAAGACTCTTTTTAGATATATTGATCAACCTTTTTGAAGGTATCTCTTCTCCATCCTTAAGCTTGAATAATCTTCTCATCTCATGTAAATACATAAGTGACACTACTATAAGTGAACAGCCATCGGAGACCGAATTAGCATAAAGGACACCTTTAAGTCCCATAAACTGCGGTATTATAAGCATCGCCGGAATAAGAAAAAGTCCATGCCTTGATATTGATACAAATGTCGCAACCTGCGGCTTTCCTATTGAACTGAAATACATGCTCACAAGCATCTGGAAGCCTCCGAAAAGTGCGAACATCTTGCAGGCTCTCATTGCCATCGCACCATAACTTATCAGTGCCTCATCGCCTTTTCCGAACAGGCTGCACACAAATTCAGGTGCAAGCATCATAGCCGACCATATCACTATCGCAAACACTCCTGCCATAGCCTGTGAACAAAGCGAAGCTTTTCTTACTCTGGAATAATTCTTAGCACCATAATTATAACTTAACAAAGGTGATACAGCCTGATTGATTCCCGATGTCATTGAAACAATAAAACTATCAACCGTGTTAACTATGGCAACTGCCGATATGCACAGCTCTCCGCCGCCAATCAATGAATATACCGGATCTAAATCTCCATAGTACTGAAGTGATTTATTTAAAAGAATATTGGTAAACAATGACAACATCTGAAATATTGAAGGCGCAATACCCATTTTAGCTATATATAACATCTGCCTTACATCCACCACCGCAAAGCCCGCCCATCTTAATGAACTTTTTCCTGTTAAAAAAAATGCTGCACTGAACGCTGCTCCCATAAGCTGGCTCACTATCGTTGCTATCGCAGCACCTGCAACTCCCATTTTAAATACAATTATGAGAAGTGCATCGAGTACTATATTAAAAAAAGCACCTACAATATTTGCAAACATCGAATATTTTGCTGCGCCCTCAGTCCTTATTATCGCTGCAAGTCCTTGATTTAACATGTTAAAGACCTGCCCACATGTGACAATCTTTAAGTATAGCACAGCGTACTCATAAGTCTGTGTGCCTTTCTTTGCTCCACACACGCCGACAAAAGGCCTGGCAAATACAAAGAAAAGTACCGAGACTATAAGTGCCATTGCAATCGCTTGAATCACTATATTGGTAAACAGCTTGTTTGCCTCATCATAATCCTTCCGCCCCATTGTAAGTGCTAAAAGCGAGGTTCCGCCGACAGTGATAAAAAGTGAGAGTGCAATTATAACATTGTTAAACGGTGAAAGCACCGATATGCCGCCTAGTGCAGTGCGCCCTACAAAATTTCCGACAAATATCTGGTCGACAGTACGGTACAGATATGTAGTCAGTGTTCCTAAAAGTCCCGGTACAGCCATTGAGACAAGCAGTGGAAATATCGGTGCACTTCCCATCTTCAGAGTTCTCTCATTTACCGCCATTTAATCAGCCCTTTCCGTTAATAACACTTGTCGGATGACCCTCAATCCAGTTTTTTAGATTATCTGATGCTATCCTAACTGTCCTGTATCTTGCCTCAGCCGGAGCCCACGCCATATGAGGTGTAATGATTGCATTCGGACAGTCCATAAGCGGTATTCTCTGTACAACCGGCTCGTTACATACAACATCAAGTCCTGCCGCATATACTTTTCCTGAATTCAGCGCATCCACCAAGTCATCCTCAACTATGATATCACCTCTTGCAGTGTTGATAAGGATTACTCCGTCCTTCATCTTATTAATCACATTCTTGTCAATCATTCCTCTTGTCTCATCCGTTGATGGGCAATGTATAGATATGACATCCGACCTTCTTAACAGCTCGTCAAGGGAAACCTGCTCGACAAAATCATATTCCGAACCTGTCTTTTTGTGGTGGTTATATGCTATAACCTTCATTCCAAAGCCTGCTGCCATCCGCGCCATACAAAGTCCGATAGCTCCTAAGCCTACAATTCCTATTGTCTTTTCATACAGCTCAATCTGTCTTATCTGTCTTGGAAGATTCCTTCCCATCATCACATTCTTATGTTCATCACATGCCTCCCGGTACATGTCGTTTAATGCGTCAATCCTGTGGCATATATTCATAAGAAGTGCCATCGCATACTGTGCTATGGTTACGTTTCCATATATAGTATTAGTAAAAGTGACGCCATGTCTTTTTGCACACTCCGCATCAATCTTTCCAAAGCCATGAGCTGTTGTTGCGATATATTTAAGCTTTTTATGCCTGTCAAAAAATTCATCCGTATAAAATCCATCCTTTATCCATACACCGATGAGTGCATCTGCATCGTCCGCAATCTCATCAACTTTTTCATAATCAAAATTTTCTCTTACTACAAGCTCATCAACCTCAGGTATCTTACCTATCTCTTCCTTCCAGAGAGCAACCAGCTCATCCCTTGACGGATAGCCGGTTGTCTCTCCCTGACATACAACAACCTTCATAATGCCTGCTCCTCCTTATATCAGTTGTCTTTATGAACGCACAATCACGCTTCATTTATTCCCTGCATAGCGTCATATCCTGTTTCGCCCGTTCTCACTCTCACACAATCCCTCACATCATAGATAAATATCTTGCCATCTCCGATATGTCCTGTGTAGAGAACCTTTCTTGCAGTTGATACAACCTGCTCAACAGGAACCTTTGCAACTATTATCTCAACCTTCACTTTCGGTAGAAGCTGAATGTCCACAGGAACACCTCTGTAATACTCTGTAGCACCCTTTTGTATACCACAGCCAAGCACCTGTGTGACAGTCATGCCTGTTACACCGATATCGTTCATCGCATCCTTTAGTTCTTCAAATTTTGACTGTTTTAATATGATATCTATTCTTGTAAGAATTCCCTTCTTATCAGCCTCACTGTAATCCGAAGCAGCTGCAATCGGAATCGCAACATCAACAGGGACATCTGTAGGCTTCTCAAGTCCACTGACCTGTGCAAAATCACCTGCGAGTGAATCAACCTGAACATTCGGAAGGAAGTCAGCGTAGGCATTTGAAAGTCCATGTTCATTAGTATCAAGTCCTTCAATCTCCTCACGCTTTGAAACGCGCAGTCCGACTGTCTTGTCGATAATTTCAAACAATATAAATGAAGTAATCACAACCCACAAAATAACTGCCGCCACACCGAGAACCTGAACTGCGAAAAATCCAAATCCTTTTCCGTAAAACAGTCCTTCCGACTCTGACAAAAGACCTGTCATGACAGTGCCAAGCATACCACATACACCGTGTACACTGATTGCACCTACCGGGTCATCAATTTTACATTTTCTGTCTATGAATTCTACCGCAAGCACAATCACAATCCCGCATACAAGACCTATAAATGCGGCACCTGCCGGACTTACCATATCGCAGCCGGCTGTTATTCCGACAAGCCCTGCCAAAGCTCCGTTAAGTGTCATAGATACATCAGGCTTTCTGTACCTTATCCATGTAAAAATCATTGTTGTGACACTTGCAACCGCTGCGCTTAAGTTGGTATTCATAAATATCCTTCCGGCAAGAGCAATGTTATCACCCTCCATATTCACAGTAGAACAGCCGTTAAAGCCGAACCAGCAGAACCATAAAATGAACACTCCGAGTGCACCTATAACTATATTGTGTCCGGGTATCGCCCTTGAATTTCCATCCTTGTCATACTTTCCGATGCGCGCTCCAAGCATTTTAGCTCCTACCAAAGCTGCAACACCGCCTACCATATGTACCGCAGTCGAACCTGCAAAATCATGGAATCCAAGCTGTGCCAGCCAGCCGCCGCCCCATATCCAGTGACCTGACACAGGATAAATAATAAGTGAAATAACTGCACTGTAGATACAATATGCAGAAAACTTAGTTCTCTCTGCCATCGCTCCTGACACTATCGTTGCACTTGTCGCACAGAATACTGTCTGAAAAATAACATATGTCCATATTGACACACCATCCGGAAGAATATTGTCATAATTTCCTGTTATGAAAAAGTCGATTGTTCCTATAACAGTTCCGCTTCCAAACATTATCCCAAATCCGACAAACCAGTAAATCACTGTTCCTATGGCTAAATCAAGAAGATTTTTCATAATGATATTTCCTGAATTTTTAGCTCTTGTAAAGCCTGCCTCAACCATTGCAAAGCCCGCCTGCATGAAGAAAACCAGTGCCGCACCTATTAACACCCATACTGTATTAATCGCTGATAATCCTGACATATTATCCACCTCTCTTCCCATTTATTCCGCATTCGGATTTGTTATTCTCTTTAAGAATCTCTGTGTAGACGGATGCTTTGGTGCCACAAGAATTTCTTCCGGCTTTCCCTCTTCGACAACAACTCCGCCTTCCATAAATACAACTCTCGATGCCACCTCTCTCGCAAACGCAATCTCATGTGTTACAACAATCATTGTGATACCTGTCTGCGCAACAGCCTTGATGGTATTTAAAACTTCACCTACAAGCTCCGGGTCAAGTGCCGATGTCGGTTCATCAAAGAGAATAACATCCGGGTCTAATATAAGTGCTCTCGCAATTCCGGCTCTCTGCTGCTGTCCTCCTGAAAGCTGTGCCGGATAGAAATCACATCTCTGTTCAAGCCCTACCTTCTTCAATATCTCAAGGCTCATCTCCTTGGCATCAGATTTTTTGAATTTCTTTACCGTAACAAGACCTTCCATGACATTTTCAAGTATCGTCTTATTGGCAAAGAGGTTATAGTTCTGGAAAACCATGGCAGTCTTTCTTCTAAGCTCTATAACCTGTGATTTCGAATGCTTCTTAGCATCTACCTCAAATCCGCTGACCGATATTGTTCCTTCGTCAGCCGCATCAAGAAAATTGATTGTCCTGAGTAATGTTGTCTTTCCTGAGCCGGACGGACCAAGTATTACCACGACCTCTCCTTTTTCGATACTCATATTCACACCCTTTAGAATGTGGTTGCTGCCGAATGATTTATGTATATTTTTAAGTTCAACCATTTCTGCCATAATACAGCCCTCCTTCTATTTATTTAGTTAAACAAGCTTATTAAAATTTAATATTTTTGATAAATCGCTTTTTAATATTGAGTTATGTGCCGTCTTCCCTGCTATGCTGCCACCGCCCTGAACTTTTTAAGATTATTTTCTACAACCCTGAATATTTTATTGAAGATAAAGCTTATAACTTCATAAATAATAGTTGTCATTATATAAGCTTCAATAAAGTTGAGTGCCGGCATGGCAAGAAGATTTGCAGTGGCTGTGATTTCATATACACCGACGTAATATGCAAGCGATGTTCCCTTTACAAGTCCTAAGAACAGACCGCTTAAATTCGGAAGTGCTATAGCCATAGCCTGTGGAAGAACAATTCTTGCAAGTGCCTGCGTCTTTGTCATTCCTACACTGTATGCTGCTTCCATCTGCCCTTCATCAACTGCTGCAAGCGATGAGCGGAATATCTCCGATGCATATGCCGACTGCTCAAGCACCAGTGCTATGATAGCATAAGCAACTGCAGGTACCGAATCCACATTTATCTCCCTGCCAATGCTTACACCATAGCTGTAAATAACATTAGGAAGTGCATAGTAGGATATGTACAAAAGTATGATCATAGGTACACCTCTAAGGAACGAGACATACACTGCAAATATCTGTGAAAGCACCGGAACCTTATTTTTTCTTATAAGCGCAATTCCAAGCCCAAGCAGCCAGCCTATAACCGCCGAAGCAAACGCCATAAGCAGAGTTATCGGTATGGCACCGAAAAGCTTGGGTATCGACTCTGCAATAAATCTGAAATTAATAATCATACGCTCTTCCTCATTTCCAATTTTTTTAGCTTGTCGCTTGTTTCCTGCCCTTTGTATATATCTTCTCTACAAGCTTGGTAAGTTTTTCCAGTATAAAGCATACTGCCCAGAATATAAGGCCTGTCGCAATGTATATCTCAAGTCTGTTAGTTCCATAGCTTGCAGAGCTAAGTGCTCTTGCTTTTCCAAGAATATCTATGACACCTATTGTAAATGCAAGTGATGTTTCCTTGAAAAGCATTATTATATTGTTTCCGAGTGTCGGAATCGCAACTCCTAACGCCTGCGGAAAAATGATTCTCCTAAATGCCATAAAAGGCTTCATTCCAACGCTGTATGCTGCTTCCTTCTGCCCCTTATTTACTGAAAGGTATGCTGCTCTCATCATCTCTGCCATATTTGCCGATGTGCTGAGTGAGAGACATGCAACAATATAAGTTGTCTTGCTTATCCCACTCATATTTACGCCAAGCGCATTCATAAGCTGCGGAAGACCAAGATAAAGTAAAAATATAAGGACGAGTGTAGGAATACCTCTCATAAATGATATCCATCCTTTAGCTGCCGCCTTTGCAGCCTTATTCTTACTGAGCGCTCCTAACGCAACCACCGCTCCGATAATCAATGAAAAAAGCAATGACATAAGAAGTATCTGTATTGTCAGCGGGAATGCCTTCATGACCTTTGGAATATAGCTTGGAATGGATGCCCAGTCATAACTATGTCCCATATTTACCACTCCTTTCGTATCCGGATATACACAAAAATAATTATCCACAATCTTCATATAATCTAAAAGGCTGCCATATAAGGGATTTAATTCCCTACATGACAGCCTTTGTCAAATACATATATTATTTTAGGATTGTGTGTTGTTTTATCTATATTTTATTTTGCTGTGATTGATACCATGTCTGCGTACAGACCGAATACATCTTCGCCGTACCACTTTTCAGAAATCTTTGAAAGCGTCCCATCTGCAACCATTTCCTTTAGAACTGCATCTATATCATCACACAGCTGCTGCTCTGTCTTAGGAAACATCAGGTATGTGTCCTCACACATTACAACATCCGTGAGCATAAGATTATCTATGCCAAGCTCTGGAATAACACTGTCGAAGGTTGCCTTATATGTAAGTGAAGCATCAACCTGACCATTTGAAACCTTCAAAAAGCCATCAGCTGTAGACTGATCCGATACTGCTATGACATCAAGCTCCTGACCCGGATGTGCGTCATTGTATGCCATGAGCATCTGATACTCATAAGCACTCGGATTCTGCTCCATCGTCTTTCCTGCCATATCAGCCATGCTTGTTATTCCCGAATCGCTCCTTACAGCAAGGCTCATCGGAGACAAGCAGTAATACTGGCTTGGGAAAAGATATTTCTCCTTCCTTGCATCAGACTGTACAAGCTGATGAGAAAGAAAATTGATTGAGCCTGAATCAATAGAAACAATAAGTGTTGAAAAGTCCATCGCCTGAATCTCAAATTCATACTGTGGAAGTCTCGCATCTAACTCATTTAGCACATCGATATCATAACCGACTGAATTGCCATTCTCATCAAGATAACAGAACGGGGCTGCTCCGTTACCTGTACCAACCACGATATGTCTTACTCCGTCTGCCGATGCCTGTGAAGCATCCTTCTTGCTGCACGCCGTCATTCCCATCACACAAATCGCTGCAAGTGCAATGCAGCCGACTCTCTTTAAAATATTCTTTCTCATACACAGTCCTCCTTTTTCTCTTATAAATATTTCCTTTACACCTGCAAAACAGACAGTAAACATGAAAAAGGCGCTTATCCTTTTCGGATAAACGCCTTCGTTTATGTGTTGTACTTTGTTCTGTTGTGGCTTATTATACAACTTCAAAATCAAAAGTCAATTCATTTTCAGAAAATATATTTTTTTTGTAAAGTTTGTGCAAATTCTTATTTTGATAAAGAGATTTTTGTATATTATAACCATGTCTTTCCATCAAAACTTAAAATAAATAAACGGATTATATGCACCACTTATTATTCTTAAGATACATATGACAAGAAGCACAAGCATGAGCAGCATGTCAGGCACCATAAACCACTCTTTTTTTCTGATTCTGTCATACAAGCCTCGAAGCGACCTCGATGCAAAGCCCATTCCTATAAACGCAAATATGAATGCCAATATAAGCTCCATCGACAAAAATCCAAGACTCTGGTAAATATCATAACCTGCTGTGCCGCCATTATATTTTCCGAACATTGCACCTATATATTGCAGCGCATACATGATATTATCAGACCTGAACAAAACCCATCCTAGCACAACAATTAACATTGTATATATCCAGTTAAACGGCTTTACTGGATTTTTCTCTAACAGCTTTCCAAGAAACAGACGTTCAATAATCTGAAGCAGTGCATACATCAGCCCCCATACAAGAAATGTAAAATTAGCTCCATGCCATATTCCTGTGAGCAGAAATACTATAAACACGTTTCTGTAGGTTTTTAATTTCCCATTCCTGTTCCCGCCGAGCGGAAAATAGACATATTCCTTAAACCATGATGACAATGATATATGCCATCTTCTCCAGAATTCCTGTATGGAAAGCGATGTGTACGGATATGCAAAGTTCTCCTTGAATCTGAAGCCGAACATTCTTCCAAGCCCTATAGCCATATCTGAATATCCCGAAAAATCATAATAAATCTGCATAGTATATGCAAGTGCTCCAAGCCACGCTGTCATGCTGCCCATAGTCTCAGGCTTAATGCCCCATACAGCATCCGCTGTGACCGCAAATGTGTTTGCAAGCAGAACTTTCTTGGCAAGACCGCATATAAAACGCCTCTGTCCCGATACAAATAAAGGCACGCTTTCCTTCCTGCCGTCTATCTGCCTTGCAACATCACTGTATTTTACAATCGGTCCTGCAATAAGCTGTGGAAAAAAAGCTACATACAGTGCAAATTTAAATATATTTTTCTGTACCGGAGCCTTTTTAGTGTACACATCAATAACATATGACATTGCCTGAAATGTAAAAAAGGAGATTCCGATTGGAAGCACAATCTCCTTAATTTTCAGTGCACCTGTTCCGTGCATAAGAAACATATCCTTAAGTGACTGCCTGAATCCGATATTCCCCACACAAGCTGCATAAATATTCTCAACAAGCACCACACACATATTGAAATACTTAAACACAAAAAGAGTTGCAAGATTCAATATAATAGTCATTATAAGTATGCTCTTTTTTCTCTTTTTTTCAAGCAAACGCCCTGCTGCATAATTAACTGCTATCGAAGCTAACATTATAAACATATAATATATGCCGCCCCACGCATAAAATACAAGGCTGGCTATTAAAAGCCATGTATTTTTAAGTAAATATCTAAGTTCTTCATTCCTTACATTTGAAAGAAGCAGATTCACAACTAAAACTGCCGGAAGAAAAATCCATAAAAAACTCATCGAAGCAAAAAGCATTGCTCCTACCTCGCAAAGAAGCGTGTTCCCGCCTTCTTATCTTCACTGATATCATACAAAAGCTCCGGCTTATCGCCGTTAATTATCACCATATCTATTCCATTCTCATTAGCAATGGAAGCAGCCTTTAATTTTGTAGCCATGCCGCCAGTTCCAAGCTTAGAACCGGCGCCTCCTGCAAGCGCCTTTATATCATCAGTTATCCCATGAACCTCCTCAATAAGCTTTGCATCCTCATACTTATGCGGATCCTTATCGTAAAGCCCATCTATATCCGACATAATCACAAGTGTGTCCGCTTTAGCGACAGAAGCTACTATCGCTGCGAGCGAATCATTCTCTCCAACCTCAAGTTCAAGCTCATCAATCGCAACCGTATCATTTTCATTCACAACCGGAATTACTCCAAGCTCAATGAGCTTTGCCATGGCGTTCTCAACATTTCTCCTTCTGTCCTCAATAAGAACATACTTTGTAAGAAGAAGCTGTGCAACCGTCACACCATACTCAGAGAACTGCTTATCATACATATCCATAAGTTCGCACTGTCCTACTGCAGCACATGCCTGCTTGCCGGGTGTGTCCTTAGGGCGCTCCCTAAGTCCAATCTTGCTCATGCCAAGAGCAATAGAACCGCTCGACACAAGTATCATCTGGTTTCCTGCATTCTGAAGGTCAGCAATCGTCTTTACTATCTTCTCAACTCTCCTTATATTAAAATGCCCTGTCGCATATGTCAGAGTTGATGTACCTACTTTTACTACAATTCTCTTTCCTGTCATATCAATTCTCCCATAATGGGACACAGGGGTCAGACCCCAGTGTCCCAAAAAATTAAAACTGGCTGTTATAAAGCTGTGAATAGAATCCGCCTTTTGCAAGAAGGGTATCATGGTTACCCTGCTCAATTATATGTCCGTCCTTCATAACAAGGATAACATCCGCCTCACGGATTGTGGAGAGTCTGTGAGCTACGATAAAGCTTGTTCTTCCCTTCATCATCCGTGCAAAAGCTTCCTGAATCTTGATTTCTGTTCTTGTATCGATTGAAGATGTCGCCTCATCGAGAATAAGCATCGGAGGCAGGCAGAGCATTACTCTTGCAATACATAAAAGCTGCTTCTGTCCCTGCGACAAGCTTCCGCCGTCCTCGTTGAGCACTGTGTCATATCCTTTCGGAAGTCTCTTTATAAAGCTGTGTGCATGTGAAGCCTTAGCTGCCTCAATCATCTCATCATCTGTCGCATCAGGCTTACCCATCTTCAGGTTCTCTCTTATGGTTCCGTTCTTTAACCATGTATCCTGAAGCACCATACCATATGATTTTCTTAAGCTTCCTCTTGTCACATCCCTGATATCATCGCCGGCAACCTTGATGCTGCCTGAATTTACATCATAGAAGCGCATAAGAAGATTGATAAGCGTTGTCTTTCCGCATCCTGTAGGGCCTACTATGGCAATACGCTGTCCCGGATTAACTGAGAGATTGAAGTTCTCGATAAGCTTCTGGTCAGGAACATATGAAAAATATACATCTTCAAGTTCAACATGACCGTCAGCAATAGCTGTCTTTGCCTTCTCATGCTCAGGAACCTGTGGTTCTTCCTCTATAAGCTCCATAACTCTTCCCGCACATGTAAGTGCATTCTGAAGCTCTGTGACAACACCTGAAATCTCGTTAAAAGGCTTTGTATACTGGTTAGCGTAGCTTAACATACATGAAAGCTTACCGACACTTATTCTTCCATGCACCGCAAATATGGCACCTACTAAAGCTACAAGCATATACACGATACTGTTTACAAATCTTGTTGAAGGGTTAGTTATCGATGAGAAGAAAATTGCCTTTAAGGAGCACTTTTCAAGTCTGTCATTGACTTCATCGAAATTTTTCTTTACTTGCGCTTCCTGGCTGTATGCCTTTACAACCTTAAGGTTTCCGACCATCTCATCGATGATTGCCGTCTGCTCACCTCTTGTCTCCGACTGCTTTTTGAACATTGTATGTGTGTTCTTAGCAATATAAGCCGCAACAAAAAGTGAGAGCGGAGTAACACAGACTACTACAACCGTTATAGGAATACTTACCGTCAGCATAAAACCAAGCGTTCCGAGTATTGTTATCACGCCTGTAAAAAGCTGTGTAAATCCCATCAAAAGTCCATCTGCAAACTGGTCAACATCGGCAATGACACGGCTTACAACATCTCCGTAAGGATGTCCGTCAATGTACTTTAACGGAAGAATCTCAATCTTTCTTATTGCCTCTGTACGGATATCTCTTATTACATTGTAAGTAATCTTATTGTTGCACACATTCATAAGCCACTGTGCAAGCGCACCGACAATGATAACAGCCGCCATTGTCTTAATTATTGCAATTATTCCATCAAAATCCACAAGTCCCTTGTCGATTATGAGGTCCACAGCATTACCGGTAAGTATCGGCACATACAATGTACATGCCACAGTCACTGCTGCCAATAATATCGATATTATGAGAAAAGCATAATATTTCTTAATATATCTGAGCACCTTTCCAATCGTGCCCTTGTCCTCACTGGTTAATTTCCTGACCTTTGCCATGACTAAGCCTCCTAATTTTCTCTATGTTCACAGAAATGGGTAATTCGCAATCCGCTCCGCTCCTTGCTCATAAAACAACATCTACTTCGTAGATATTCGGGTAATTCGCAATCCGCTCCGCTCCTTGCTCATAAAACAACATCTACTTCGTAGATGTTGTTTTAAACTGTGAATTATAAATCTCTTTGTATACTTCACAATTCTCAAGAAGCTCTTTTTGCGTTCCCATTCCAGCCATCTGACCATCATCAAGAACAATTATCTTATCCGCATGCATTATGGATGCTGTCCGCTGCGATACTATGAATACAGTCATATTCCCAGGAAGTGCTGCGATAGCCGCACGGAGCTTGGCATCAGTTGCATAGTCAAGCGCCGATGCACTATCATCAAGTATGAGAATATCCGGCTTTCTTACAAGCGCTCTTGCTATTGTGAGACGCTGCTTCTGACCGCCTGAAAGATTCTTTCCTCCCTGCGCAATCTCAAAATCAAGCCCGCCTTCCTTAGTCTCCACAAATTCTCTAGCCTGTGCTGCATCTATAGCTTCCCACAGTTCCTCATCAGTGGCATCATTCTTGCCCCATTTCAGATTTTCTCGAATGGTTCCCTTAAAAAGAACTGCCTTCTGCATTACGATTCCGACATGTGCTCTCAGCTCATCGAAGCTATATTCATTTACATTAATGCCATCAACAAGCACCTCTCCCTGCGTTGCAGCATAGAATCTGGGTATAAGCCCGACAAGGGATGATTTTCCTGAACCGGTACCTCCGATGATACCCACTGTCTCTCCCTTCTTTACCGAAAAATCAATTCCGGTCAATGAATTATCAGCACCATCATTATAGCAAAGATTTACATTCTTAAATTCTACTGCATATCCATCCTTTGGCTGTGCACTGTATTTTGTACTGCCTTCCTCCATTGAAGGTTTAATCTCGAATACAGACTGGATACGATTACCGCATGCAACTGCCTTCGTAACAGTTATTATAAGATTGGCAAGCTTTACAAGCTCCACAAGTATCTGTGACATGTAATTTACAAGTGCAACAACCTGTCCCTGTGTAAGTATGCCTGCATCAACACGGATTGCTCCGGTCCATATGAGAGCAGCTATCGCACCATTTACAATTATGAAGGTGACAGGATTCATGAGCGCTGAAATCTTTCCGACGAACTTCTGAAGTCCTGTGAGAACCGCATTCTTCTCATCAAAATTCTCAATCTCGCTCTGTTCCTTATTGAATGCCCTGATTACACGCACACCTGTAAGATTCTGTCTTGTAATTCCAAGAACCATGTCAAGCGCTCCCTGAACCTTCTTAAAAAGCGGTATGCTTATAAGCATAATTCCAAATACAACTACCGCTAAGAGAGGTATCGCAACAACAAATATAAGAGCTGCCTTGACATCAATAGTAACCGCCATAATCATGGCTCCAAACACGATAAAAGGTGAACGAAGGAAGAGTCTTAATACAAGATTAACTCCGGACTGTACCTGATTGATATCACTTGTCATTCTTGTGATAAGTGTCGATGTACCTAGTGTATCAATCTCCTTAAATGAAAGACTCTCTATATGCGCAAACAAAGCTGATTTAAGCTTTGCTGCAAAGCCGACTGCTGCCTTTGCTGAAAAATACTGTGCCGTGAGTGAACATGTAAGTCCCACTACAGCAAGAACAACAAGAACTACCGCCATCCTCACAATATAAGGAACATCCTTGTTCTCAATACCTGTATCAATGATTGCCGCAATTACAAGCGGTACAAAAAGCTCAAACGAAGCCTCAAGCATTTTAAAAAGAGGAGCTAAAATCGTCTCTTTTTTGTATGCCTTTAAATACACAAGTAATTTTTTCATACCCTTCACTCCTAAATTTTATCATTTTAGAAAACTATTCAGTATACAGTCTATAAAAACCCTTCTTATATAACTTACACACCCTCTTAATATGACTATTTTTTATGTTATATGATAAGTGCCCTTTTCATTATCACTCAAAAATTGTTGTCATATAACTCTTTTCACCATCGCACATCAGCACGATATCCACAGCCTTATCAATATTTCCGTAAGCTCCTATGGAATAATCACCAAGTGATGTGCTTCCCTCCAAAAAAGGAAGCTTTAGAGCTATCGATGCAGCTGTCGCAAGATGTCCCGACTCTATTGCACCTCTTATAAAATATACCGCTTCATAAGAAGGCCTTACACCATCGGAAGTTATATCTCCCAATTTCCCCGTAAAGCTTTTAACTGCCTCATTATCCTTATCGACAGCCATATTGACAGGAATGTATATATCGTAACCATATGTGTCACCAGCATACTCATTCCATTCCGGAAGCCCGATAAAGACGCCATCATAACCTTTTTTCTCTGCCACAGACAAAATCATGTCCAAGTTATCATACGCTGCCGGGATAAAAAGATTTTCCGCCTTTGCAGCAACTATACTGTCAAAAATCTTTTCAAGCTCTTCCACCGTGTACTCCGACAATTCTCCGGCATAAACCGTATCTAAATTGTATGAGTTGACTGCCGCCGCCATATCCTCGTACAGCGAAATATATCTTTCATCCTCCGTGGGACACACAAGCGCCACACTCTGGCTACCCTGCGTTTTATTCTGCTTTGTTGAAAGCAGCTTAGCCATGGCCTGCATCGCATATTTATCCGAAAAACATGCCTGATATACAAAATTTGCCGCCGATACAAGTGAATCATCCGTTATGGAAGGAGTGATTACCGGCACATTTGCCGATGAGCTCGCAGTTATAAGCTCCTTCATCCCTTTAGAGTTATTAGTCCCTATTACGGCACATACTCCCTCCTCGACAAGCTTATAATATCCGGCTACGGAATTCATATAATCGCCGGCATCATCCATTTTTATAAGTTCTAACATGTATCCGTCTGTGAGCACTCCACCCGCAGCGTTAATCTCATCCACAGCAATGCTTGCCGCACTGTACAGCTGTTCCGACTCGGGCGCTTTTTCTCCGCTAAAGTCAAGCAGCACTCCGACTTTCACCACAGGTTCTTCATCTTTTGTTTCGCTTTTCTTTTTTCCACATGCACTAAGACCGACACATGCTATTACAAGCAGTGCAAGAAGCCTTAAAAGCCTAAGCCTCCAGCCCTTAAACTTATATGTCTCTTCAACAGCTTTTTCGTCATGTGTTCTTTTTTTTTCTGACATAAATAAATTCCTTTCCTGCCAAAACGCCTGCAGCTAGACTCTAAGGCTCCACTCAGAACAATCTACAACTCTTGTAGCAAGCCCATCATAAAAATCCGGCTCATGGCAGATGATAAGAATACTTCCCTTGTATTCTTTAAGCGCTCTCTTAAGCTCGTCCTTGGCATCGACATCGAGATGATTGGTAGGCTCGTCTAAAAGCAGCACATTTGACGCTCGGTTAATAAGCTTACAAAGTCTCACTTTTGCCTGCTCTCCTCCGCTTAATACCTGCACCTGGCTCTCAATATGCTTCGTTGTAAGTCCGCATTTTGCAAGTGCTGAGCGCACCTGATACTGGGTATATCCCGGAAATTCCTTCCATATTTCTTCTATACATGTATTTCTGTTGCCGGGAGCCATCTCCTGCTCGAAATACCCTATTTCAAGGTAATCTCCAAGCTCTACATCTCCCGAAAGTGCAGAAACAAGCCCCAAAATGCTCTTTAACAGCGTTGTCTTTCCTATACCGTTTGCACCGAAGAGAACGACCTTCTCTCCGCGCTCCATTGTAAAATCAAGAGGTCTTGAAAGCGGCTCATCATACCCTATGACAAGTCCTTTAGTCTGAATAATATATCTTCCCGGAGTCCTTGCCTCCGAGAAATTGAATTCAGGCTTAGGCTTTTCCACTGCCTTTTCTATTATATCCATCTTGTCAAGCTTCTTCTGCCTTGACATTGCCATATTTCTCGTTGCAACTCTCGCCTTGTTTCTTGCAACAAAGTCCTCAAGTTCTGCAATTTCCTTCTGCTGTCTGTTATATGCAGCCTCTCTCTGTGCCTTTTTCATCTCATATACTTCCATGAACCTGTCATAGTCGCCAACATATCTGTTAAGCTCCTGATTCTCCATATGGTAGATAAGATTTACAACGCTGTTTAAAAACGGAATATCATGCGATATGAGAATAAAAGCATTTTCATAATCGATAAGATATCTCTTCAACCATTCGATATGCACTGCATCAAGATAGTTCGTCGGCTCATCGAGCAATAAAATATCCGGCTTTGCTAAAAGAAGCTTTGCTAAAAGCACCTTCGTTCTCTGACCGCCTGAAAGTTCGGTAACATCCTTATCCATGCCGATATCTTCAAGACCTA
>ULWV01016312.1_pt1 | contig 30167 bp, 25 predicted proteins | sample 1960651 | NCBI WGS metagenome assembly ULWV01 (sample SAMEA4835820, study PRJEB28245) | human gut metagenome | biome: gut microbiome; material: fecal sample | place: Denmark | collected 2008
ATATACACTCGTACATTAAGTTGGCATGTTTTGACCTCAACATCTTTGCATGATTATAATATAATATCATTTTCGACAATGGTCATCCGGTTTCCAAGGCTCTTTTTACTCTCATACACACCGATATCCGCTATCTTATACAGCATGTCAAAATTCATATCTTTCTTATAAAAAGAGGCACCAAGGCTTATATGTATCTGCTCCTCCATCGGATCGACATGTATCTTTTCTATCTCAGAGAACAGCCTCTCTATGACAAGCTTGGCATCCTCATCTGTGTCTATGTTGCGGAAATACATCGCGAACTCGTCCCCGCCAAGACGCATTGATATGTCATCCTCACGCTGTGCCTTCTTCATCGCGACTGCAATAGCAATCAACACTTTATCGCCTATATCATGTCCGTATTTATCATTCACACTCTTGAATTTATCCACGTCAAACAGACAGAACAGCCCTTTTTTCTCTTTAACCAGAAGCTCCTTTATGCTCTGCTCGCCATAACCCCTGTTATAAAGGCTTGTCATAAGGTCTGTCTGCGAAAGATACATTAGATAGTTTTCCTTCCGCTTCTCCTCATCTATGCATTCTACTGTATATACGACATTGTGCAGGCTTCCGTCCTCATCATAGTCGATTGCGATAAATCTTGCCCTGCACCAGCCGTTAATCTTTCCCTTAAAGACAATCGCAATATCGCTTTTCCCCTTCATCCTCTCATCAAGAGTTGACATGTTGACAAACTCCAGCATCATATCGACATGTTTTTCCTCAGTCAGGTTCTTCACGGTATTATATGTCTTGTTCTGCGCCCCTTCGACATTCTTTGACCACATATCTATATATTCATTTGATTTAAAAGGATACTCAATATCCTTTTTCAAATCAAAGGTGTAAATTGATATGTATATCTTTGAAAGTGCATTTAACATTCTGTAATACTCATTCGTGCTGTCCATATTATACCTCCTGTATGACGCATACCGATATTACTATCAGCCTGCGCGTCTCTTCATGCCTGACATTGCCGGTCTTTGTGCATGCTCCTTAATGCTTTTACCGCTAAGCTTTATACATGCCACTTAATGCTGTATCCCAGTTTATTGCCAAAAATTTTATTGTGTTACATACTCAAAGTGCTGGTAGTCCTTGCCCGTCTCCCAGTCACCGCCCCACTCAAATCCATGCTCCGTGAACAGCTTGTAGCATAAATCCTCATGGTCTATCTTGTACAGAAAATCCCCGCTTCTGTCCGCATAGCTTATTGCATCCTCCGGGCTGACCTCGACACCATTCTCCGTCTCCTTAACCTGCGGGTTATAGAATGGGTTAACATCCACCGCAAGCCCCATGCCATGCTCAGATACAATGTCCGTTCCGGCTATCGTTCTGAAATTGAACGCTGAGGTATTGTTATCACTCATCGACTGCTCATCATCGCCATCGTACTCATCAATAAGCGCTATCCTCTCAATAGGATACTGTGCCTTGTAAAGCTGCTTAAATATATCAAGTATATCATCCGCAATGAGCTTGTTTACAACCAGCTCGCCCTCACTGCTTCTTCCCGCGAAGTCCACAAACATGACATGAACATAGCGCAGGTCTTTACGCTCAACAGGGCAGCCATCCTTATAGCTCTTCCCCTGCATGTTCTTCCACACACTGTCAGGAAGCTCTGATACATAGAAGCTGCTGTAATCGTTGTCATCTGTGGTCTGTGTGACATCCATTCCCGTGCTGTCTGCATCAGCAGCATCTGATATGTTACCATCTGTTGTGCTGTTAACTGTACCATACGATATACTGCCATCTGTTGTGCTGTCACTGCCACCGGTGTATGTCCCACCACCCGCTTCAGCTGTAACCTTGCTTAAATCTATAGTGCCGCCCACCGGTGAATCAGCCGTGCCTCCAAAATACAGCATCACTCCAAGCATGCCAAGCGGCACAAGCGAAACTGCCATAATTATCAGCAGTATCTTAGTCGTTTTATTCATATATTTCTCCAATATTCAGCAGCAGCCTGCCAAAGCATGCATTTTAACCATCTTTGGCAGCCTCACATCGAAATCCATCCAAACGCATTCGCGATAGAGCTTAACAAAATTAACGCCGCAAAAATCGGACACAGATACTTAATCATAAAGCAGAATATCTTCTTTCTGCGGAATGTGCCTCCACCGTAGGTCACTTCCTCCTCAATGCGTTTTACACCGACAACTCTTGACACGAACAGACACGTTGCTATAGCCGCAATCGGCATCATAACAGTGTTGGTGAGGAAATCGAAAAAGTCCAAAAACTGCATTCCGATTATCTTTACATCGGCAAGAGATCCGTAACCAAGGGCAGACAGACTTCCAAGCACCAGCATAATCACGCCGATAATGACCGTGGATTTCCTTCTGTTCCACCCAAACTCATCTTCAAATGTGGAAACTGCACTCTCCGTCAACGCTATTGAACTTGTGAGTGCGGCAAAGAGAACCAGCAGGAAGAACATAACCCCTGCAAAAGTTCCAAAACCCATACTTGCAAAAACCTTTGGAATAGTGATAAACATAAGTGCCGATCCGGCTTGAAGTGTCTTAGCATCACCACCCGAGAACGCGAACACAGCCGGAATAATCATAAGTCCTGCTATCATTGCAATCGCTGTATCAAAAATTTCAACCTGCTTTGTCGACTCCTCGATTGAATTTTCCTTTTTCATGTATGAGCCGAATGTAATTAGAATACCCATTGCGATTGAGAGCGAATAAAACATCTGCCCCATAGCCGTTACCACTGTCATCCATGAGAAATTGCTCACATTAGGCACCAGAAAATATTTGACACCTGCCAGTGCCCCCGGTCTTGTCACCGAATACACGGTGATTATCAGCGATAAGATTACCAGAATCGGCATCATAAACTTAGAAACACGCTCAATTCCGTTGCGCACACCCGCAAAAATAATGCCCAGCACAATCAAGGCAAATATGATAAAGTAAATCTCCGTCGAAGCACCAGCAGAGATAAATTCCGAAAAATATCCGTCCACCGCCAGAGCCTGTGTCTGCCCTGTGACGTATCCGACAAGATATTTTATGACCCAACCGCCGATTACCGAATAGTACGGGACTATGAGGATTGGGATAATCGCATTTATCCATCCCCCTGCCTTAGCCAATTTTGACTTGCCGAAGGAGGCGTACGCTCCCACAGGACTTTTCCGTGTCATTCGCCCCAATGCTGTCTCCGCTATTATCATTGTATAGCCAAACGTCAATGCCAGAATAATATATATTACAAGGAAAATTCCTCCGCCATATTTCGCCGCCAGATACGGAAATCTCCAGATATTCCCCAGTCCCACGGAAGCCCCCGCCGCTGAGAGAACAAATCCTATCCTGCCGGAAAAAGAACTTCTCTTTGCCTCATGCTGTTTCATTGCCTCTTATACCTCATTTCATATAGAATCTTTTCCCTGCTCTTATTAACGAACATACCGTGTCCGCCGATAAGCTCTAATGCTCATCCACAACCTGGAAAATGTAGAACTTAAGATAATAGGATTCATTCGCAGCCCACAGTATCGGATGATCCGGTCCCTGTGTGCGGAATTCCACCTGTCTTAGACGCTTATGGACACTCTGCGCCGCCTCCTTGATGGTCTTGGTAAACAGCTCCTGTGTCATAAAATGTGAGCAGGAGCAGGTCGCAAGGTATCCTCCGTCCTTAACAAGCCTCAAGCCCTTCATGTTAATCTCCCTGTAGCCCTTTATCGCATTCTTTGTCGCCTCACGCGATTTGGTAAATGCCGGCGGGTCAAGTATCACCACATCATACTTCTCTCCCTCTGCTGCAAGACGCGGAAGCTCATCGAGGACGTTCGCGCACTTAAAACGTACTGTTCCATCCAGCCCATTGAGCTTTGCGTTGGCTTCCGCCTGCTGTATCGCATACTCGGATATATCAAGTCCCGTGACGTCCGCTGCACCTGCAATTCCGGCATTGAGAGCAAATGTTCCCATGTGGGTGAAGCAGTCTAAGACCCTCTTTCCCTTACATAGTCTCTGTATTGCAAGTCTGTTGTACTTCTGGTCTAAGAAGAATCCCGTCTTTTGTCCGTTCACAACATCGACCATATAATGCACACCGTTCTCCACAATCTCGACATTGGTATCGAACTCAGCCCCTATGAAACCCTTTACAGTCTTAAGCCCTTCCTTCTCGCGCTCCCTTGCGTCACTTCTTTCGTATACCCCACGTATAGCTATTCCATCCGCCTTCAGAATCACCTTCAGGTCATCTACTATCTTTTCCTTAAAGCGCTCTATCCCAAGTGTGAGAGCCTGAACCACAAGCACATCCTCATACTTATCCACAACAATTCCCGGCAGGAAATCCGCCTCACCGAAGATGACGCGGCAGGATGATGTGTCCACTGTGTCCTTGCGGTAATCCCATGCTGCCTTGACTCTGTTATATATAAACTCATCATCTATAAGCTGTTCGGCATTTCTCGTCATCATTCTTATTCTAATCTTAGAATTCTGGTTGATATAACCTCGACCAAGCATATATCCGTTAAATGCATGTACTGCAACTATATCTCCGTTCTTAAATGTACCAACAATAGTGTCTATCTCATTATCGTATATCCACGGACCTCCCTGTCCGAACTCTCTTCCTTCTCCCTTTTTTAATGTAACTATTGATTCAGGCATGTCTTTTCTCCATCTCCGCTAATTATTCTGTATATTCTTTTTCGATATAGTAAATAATATATCCATCAAGATATAAAATCAAGCTTGAATAATGTTTCTCCTGCGAGGTAATCAAATGATTAAACAATTCATATTCTGTGGCAGTCTCGGCTGGTGCTTTGAAGTGTTCTGGACAGGTCTTGGCTCATTATTTAAACATGACAAAAAGCTGATGGGGCAGAGTTCACTGCACATGTTTCCCATATACGGAAGCGCAATTATCATACCACCCATTCACAGGCTTATCAGAAAAGCCAATGTCTTTATACGCGGCACCATCTACGCGCTGTGCATTTTCCTGACAGAATTTATCAGCGGAAGCTTCCTGAAAAAACGCAATGCCTGTCCATGGGACTATTCCGATGCCGCCTTGAACTATAAAGGAATTATACGCTTAGATTATGCTCCGGTATGGTTTATTGTAGGTCTGATATATGAGAAAATGCTGTGTGCCACGAACAAGCGTCCGGCATTTCCTGAAGCTCTGAGACTTTTAAAAACACCTTGATTCACTATAAAAGCATGTCATATATGTACATCTTACACATGACTAAAAATCCGGGGCACCATATAGATGTCCCAGATTCATTTTTAATATTTTTTGACTGCTTTATAACCCGGCAGCCTTAGTATAAAGGATACTTATCCGTAAGTCCCTTCACAAGGCGCATAGCCTCTTCCCTATTAGCCTCAGGCGCAGCTATCGCAAGAGAAATTGCCTCCGCAACAGTATCCATATCCTCTGTCTTGAAACCTCTTGTTGTGACAGCAGGTGTACCAAGTCTTATACCACTTGTGACAAATGGTGAAGCCGGGTCATTAGGAATGGCATTCTTGTTACATGTGATATTAACAGAGTCAAGGAGCTTCTCCGTCGCCTTTCCCGTAACACCCTTGCTTATGAGGTTCACAAGCATAAGGTGATTGTCTGTTCCACCCGATACAAGGTCAAAACCTCTCTCCATAAGTCCCCTTGCAAGAGCCTGGGCATTATCAACGATATTCTGAGCGTACACCTTGAAGCTTGGGTCAAGTGCTTCCTTGAAGCATACAGCCTTGCCGGCAATAACATGCATAAGAGGTCCTCCCTGAATACCAGGGAAAATTGCCTTGTTAAAGTTGAATTTATCAGCAGCTTCCTGATTGCAGAGAATCATTCCGCCTCTAGGTCCCCTGAGTGTCTTATGGGTTGTCGTTGTAACAACATCAGCATAAGGAATCGGACTCATGTGAAGTCCTGCTGCGACAAGTCCTGCGATATGTGCCATATCAACCATGAGAACTGCACCGACCTCATCCGCTATCTCACGGAACCTCTTGAAATCTATTGCTCTGGCATAAGCGCTCGCACCTGCGACGATAAGCTTAGGGCGGCACTCCTTTGCTATTGCAAGTACATTATCATAGTCTATGTATCCGTCCTGATTAACTCCGTAAGGAACAATGTTAAAGTATTTTCCCGAAATATTGACCGGACTTCCATGTGTGAGATGTCCACCATCGGCAAGGCTCATACCCATAACCGTATCGCCGGGCTTAACGATTGCGAAAAATACTGCGAGATTAGCCTGTGCACCTGAATGTGGCTGTACATTGACATAATCACAGCCAAACAGCTTCTTGGCTCTCTCAATTGCCAGGTTCTCCACAACATCCACATACTGGCAGCCACCGTAGTATCTCTTTCCCGGATATCCTTCGGCATACTTATTGGTCAAAGGACTCCCCATAGCCGCCATGACCGCTTTGCTCACAAAATTTTCAGAAGCGATAAGCTCAATATGATCTCTCTGTCTTCCAAGCTCGTCCGAAATCGCAGCAGCAATCTCAGGATCAAATTCTTTAACTTCTTCAAATGAATACATATTCCTGCCTCCGTTAAATTGTAAATTTATTTATTGCCTCAACAAGATCCTCAGAACGGCTAATAAGCTCCTCAGACTCATTATTAAGCTTCTTTACAGCCTCTAACTGGCGCCCGGCTGCCTCGTTAACCTCAGTAACCGCCGAAGCCGTCTCCTCTGCAACAGCCGATATACTTTCTATAGCTGCAAGGGTATCCTTCTTTGCCCCCTCCATCTCGTCAATACCTGCGGAAATCTGTGACAGGTTCTCTGCAAGCCCCGATACATGCTTATCTATATCGTGGAACACATCTATAGTAGCCTTAAGCGCTTCCTCCTGCGAATTTACAATTAACTCAGCCTGCTTTGCAACCTCTACCGTATCAACCGTCTGCTTCTGAATCTTTCCAACTATATTTCTGATCTCATTTACAGAATTCAGCGACTGCTCTGCAAGCTTTCTGATAGATTCAGCAACTACGGCAAAGCCTCTTCCTGCGTCTCCTGCTCTTGCCGCCTCAATTGAAGCATTGAGTGAAAGAAGGCTTGTCTCATCGGCAATATCATTGATTGCACCGACAATATTTGCAATAGACTGCGAAGCCTTCTCAAGATCCTCAATATTAGAAATAACCTCCGCCGTTACCTGAGTTGTGGCCTTCACCTTATCCTGCAGGGTATCTATTGTCGCAAGTCCATCCGATACAGTTGACTTGGTCACATCGGCAATATCGGCAATCTTTCCTGTGTTTTCGGATACAACACCTATCTTCTTGGATAAGTCATCCATTCTTGTAAGGCAGTTTTCAGCATCCTTTGCCTGCATTACAATGCCCTGCTCCACATCAGAAATTGAGGTGGTGATTGACTTCGTCTCCTCAAGAAGAATCCCGGAATTGCCTCCGACTCTCTCAGATGCATTTCCTAAAGCCTTGGCAACCGTATCTGCCTTATTAATCAAAGCCCTGATATTTCCAAGCATCTGGTTGGTACTCTCGCAGAGTATCATAAACTCATCCTTACGTCTTGTATGAATGTCAACGGTGAGATCTCCTGTGGAAGCCTTCTCAAGTCCGTTCATAATCTTGCGGATTGTTGTTCCCATGCTTGTTGATAAAATAAATCCTATAACTATTACAATAAGAGCCGTAGCAGCTACTGCAGCCGCTGTAAGTCTTGCGGTCTCGTCAGCGTCTGCGATAATGTATGACTCAGGGACAAGCGATACCATCATAAAGCCCTGCGACTCAAGCTTATTGTAGAGCAGGAGGTATTTCTCACCATTATACTCTACATATTCGCTTCCGTTATTCTCCTCCGAAGCTAATATCTTGTCATACAGCTCGCTGTTAACAATATACTCTGTATCAAGAGAATCATTAGCCTGACCCTCCGCCTCATCACTTACCGGTATATTTTTATAAGATATCTCTCTTCCATCCGGTGTTATAAGTGCAAGTATAGCATTCTCACCCATATTTATCGAGGCAATATGGTTGGCAATCTCATCATAATCGACATCGACAACAACATATCCAATCTGTCTGAACTTCATATTATATGCCTTTCTCATAATACCGAAAGCATATCTTGAGGTGCCTATATAGTCATCAAGCTCGGGATGATTTCCAAGCCATATAAAATCTTCCTTGTCTGTCCTCTTGGCACAATCTAATTTTCTGACATTTTCATAAATCGAATCATCCAGATACGATAAAGCAGTGGAAATAGCGTTGCCATAGTTAGCTACAAATGCAATATTTCGTATGTACTTGTTGGCAATCTTACGAGATTCAATCTCAGTTCTGAGTGTACTGAAAACCGTGCTCTCCTTATATGCATCCTTAGCATACGTCTGGCCATAATACTCTCTGGCTATCGTTGATACCGATATATCATAAGATGCTGTACGAATCGTCTCAATGATCAGATTCATGTAGCTGGCTGCCGTATCCAATGTCGACTTCGAAGATGACTCATAATTCGACGTGAGCGCCTCTGCAGAGCGATTATAGGAAATGACTCCCAAGCCAATCATAAGAACTACCGGCACGATAAATGCCACTGTAATCTTAAAGCGTATACCTGAAAACAGGTGCAGCTTCTTTCTGTCACTGCGTCTACCCTTAAGTGCCTTTACATCCTCACCCGCTTCAGCCCTTGCCTTGTCGACATGCTTTCTTACATTCTCTCCCATCTCTCCGGCAATCGAATCCGCCTTAACCTTGACATCCTCATAAATCACCTTTGCACTGGCGGATGGATTCTTTTTATTAATTTTTCTCTTCGTACCCATTAGCATCATCCCCTTTTCCGATGTACTTATTATTATTAGATATTACTATACAAATTAAGATTTTGCAATCGTTTCAAAACATTTCACACCAATTATATATAATACTTTGATAAAGTGAGCGCATTTTTTCAGTAAACATGCACCAATTACGGATTAATTACAATAATCTGTTTATTTCTCAAAAAATACATATCAGGAATCAAATTCCTGCATATCATAATCTATTGAGGACTGGCTCTGCTTAATCCTGTCAAACATCCCATCCTCATGTATGACATCCATGAATGCAAGGAAAACCTGCATGTCAAACTCCTTGACATCCTCAATCATAATCCCTATCGCACTGTCAAAATCAAAGGCTTCCCTGTATGGGCGTTCTGATATAAGGGCAATAAACGCATCTGCAACATGCATTATCCTCGCACCTAACGGAATCTGCTCAGCCTTGCGGTTATCAGGATAGCCTGAACCATCATAATTCTCGTGATGATACAGCACAGCCTCGCATATTGCATTGTTATAGCCTTTTTCCTTCAAAATATCATAACCAAGCCTGGAATGCATTCTCATATACCGGATTTCTTCTATTATCATTCCATTCGAATTTCTGCCATATAGATATGATGACAGCCTGAGCTTGCCGATGTCATGTACCATTCCTGCAATGGCAAGATTATTGCATGCTTCATTATCAAGACCTAATTTTTTTGCAATCAGGTATGTGAGATTGCTCACACACATACCATGCTTTATTCCGTCTATGAGGTCGATTTCCAATATAGTTTTTGTCCATTCATCAACCATAAAAAAATCTTCTCTTTCTGTCTATCATTTCATCAATATTTTCTATATATGTCGTGACATCCTTTACATTCTCGACGCGCTCTATGCGGTTCTCTTCCGGGAATACAACCTTCGTTGAAGCTCCAGCTCCAACTGCCATAATTGTCTGTTTCTCTTCCATTATCAGAATATTATATATCCCTTCCCTGTCCGGCTTTGAGTAACCCACGTTTTCAAAATTACCTGCCATGTTCTTCTGCCTGTACAGATAATATGGTTCCATTCCCATAGCGGCTGCACAGTCCGCAGTCATGTTGATGATGTCATCAGTGTTGACCATCGCATAGTCCTTATATTTTTCCCAGAAGATATTAAGCCTTGCAGCCCTCTTGATTGCAAGGGAATGTACTGTCAGGCTGTCCGGAGCAAGCAGCGCAACCTCTCTCATAGTCCTCTCAATATGCTCTCTTGTCTCGCCCGGAAGCCCGATTATCAAGTCCATATTGATATTGTCAAAGCCACATTCGCGCGCAAGCGTGAACGCCTCCTTTATCTGCTCGACTGTGTGATGTCTTCCGATAAGCTTAAGCGTGTCATCATTCATAGTCTGTGGATTGATTGAAATTCGGTCAACCCCATGCTTTTTCATAATCAGGAGCTTATCTCTTGTTATGCTGTCCGGTCTGCCGGCCTCAATTGTATATTCCTTAAGACCCGTTGTGTCAAAATGCTCCTCAAAAAAGCTGAGAACCCTGTCAAGCTGCTCCGGCTCAAGCGTTGTCGGAGTACCGCCGCCCATGTAGAAGGTATCCAGCTTCTTATCCTTCATAAGCCTTGAAGTGAACTCCAGCTCCTTAAGCATCGCATCAACATATGTGTCCACTCTGTCCTTCCACACCGCAAGAGGGTATGAGGTGAACGAACAATACAGACATGTTGTAGGACAGAACGGAATACCAGCATAAAGACTGTAGCCGTTGTTATAATCAATCTTCTCAAGAAGCCTTTTTTCATTAGAAGCGACCTTTATGGCAAGGTCACCCTTTTTTTCACTTACATAGTACTCCTTTTTCAGGTAGTCCCTAATCTCATGGTCATTTTTGCCATCCTCAAGAAGCGTATACACTATCTTTGTCGGTCTTACGCCTGTTAGAGTTCCCCACGGCAGCTCTCTTCCGGTAAGCTTCTTTAACATATCGTACATCATTCTTTTGAATACGTTCCGCGCTTCCTTCTTTCCTGATGCCATCTGCTGTGCTTCATCCTCATACTCATCCCACCTGTCCGTGGAATCCCTATGAAAATATATTCTGATAAGTCTGTCGCAGTCCGCATTGTCAAGACCTGCCATCTCCTGCCTGATAACCCTTACCTGCACAAAAAGCTCCGGAGCCTCATCCGCATTCTCCGGTATACTCGTGACTATCTTCGCCTCCGGGAAAAATGCTTTCAACATAACTCTTGAATCATTTTCCTGTTCGGCATCATTAAATTCAAGTAATATCATATATAACCTCAAGTTCTTTTATTTTCAATCTCAACCCTGAATAAAAGGATTGTTGACACGCTCGCAGCCTATCGTGGTGCGCTCCCCATGTCCCGGATATACCTTTACATCATCCGGAAGGCTCATAAGCCCTGACTTAATCGTGCGGATAAGCTGTCCCGCATTTCCTGTAGGAAAATCGCTTCTTCCAACCGAGCCTGCAAAGAGTGTATCACCGGAAAACAGAACCTTCTGCTCTTCAAAATAATAACATACACTACCTATTGTATGCCCCGGAACCGGGATGGTTTCTATCCTGAAACCTGCAAAATCAAGCTCTTCACCCGGCTTAAAGTATTCGTCCGCCTCAAAAGTCATTCCCTCGCCTGTAAAAGGCAGTGACAGATTATAGGAGCTGCTGTTCATAACAGGTCTCTCCTCATTGCCCGCATATACCTTGATTCCGTATCTCTTTCTCACTGCATCCGCCGCTGACAGATGGTCAAAATGACCGTGTGTCAGCAGCACTGCCACAGGCTTAAGCTTATATTGAGCAATCATTGCTTCTATGCATGCCGCATCTGCAGCCGGATCGATAATCACAGCCTCCTTCAGCTGTCCATCGTCGACATAACCTCCCGGTGTCTTAGCTCCGCCGTCAAAAACAGCATAACAATTAGTGGCACACATTCCCAACACAATATTCTCTATTCTTATCATGAATTCGTCCTCTCGATATCGAGTACGCCCTCGACGTTTCTCAACTTCTCAACAAGATGTCTTAACTGTTCAAGTCCCTTTATATCAAACGACATGGAAATCGTAGCTGTTCCCTGCTTGCTTGTACGGCAGTTCATACTTGTGACATCAATCTTATTCTCCGTGAGGATTCTGGATATATCGACAAGCATACCTGTTCTGTTATTGGCAAAAATCTTAATCTCGGTTGAATAGCTCTCTCCTGTCTCCTTATAAGCCATCTCCTGCCATTCAGCGTCAATTATCCTTGCCCTGTCCGACTCAGGAAGGTTGACAATGTTCGTACAATCCGTTCTATGTATCGAGACACCTCTTCCTCTGGTGACGAAGCCTACAATCTCATCCCCAGGCACAGGAGAACAACACTTCGAGAAACGTACAGCAACATCATGTATACCCTTTACAACTATGCCACTCTTGGATTTTTCTGCTGTTACAGGCTTATCCTTGCCGTCCGCCTGTGTCTGTGCAAGCACCTGTGCATCCGTAATCTCCTTGCGGTGCTTCTTCTCATACTCCTCCTGAAGCTTATTGACAACCTGTCCTTCCTTCAAGGCTCCATGTCCTACAGCCGCAACAACCGAATCCCAGTCGCGGAAGCCGTACTTTGACAACACCTTCTCTACAAATTCAGGCTTATATATATCAGAAAACTGTATATTCTTCGTCTTACAGTAGGAGGCAATAAGATCCTTACCCTTCTGTATATTATCCTCCTTAAGCTCTGCCTTGAACCACTGATTAATCTTTGTCTTAGCCTGTGCACTCTTGACTATATTCAGCCAGTCCCTGCTTGGTCCCTTTGAATTCTGCGAGGTGATAATCTCCACACGGTCACCATTCTTTAACACATAATCGATTGTGACAAGCTTGCCGTTGACCCTTGCTCCAATCATCTTATTGCCGACGGCGCTGTGGATGCTGTAGGCAAAATCGACCGGTGTGGAGCCTGCCGGAAGGTTCTTTACATCTCCCGACGGTGTAAAGCAGTACACATTGTCGGAGAACAGGTTCATATCATTCTTGATAAGGCTTAAAAATTCCTTATTATCGGATGTATCACGCTGCCACTCAAGTATCTGCCTGAGCCATGCAAGCTTAGCCTCCTCATTATCACCGCTCTTGGTTCCGTCTATATTCTCCTTATATTTCCAGTGCGCAGCAATACCATACTCAGCCGTTCTGTGCATCTCATAGGTACGAATCTGTATCTCAAACGGCTGTCCGTTAGGCGCGATAAGCGTTGTATGAAGCGACTGGTACATGTTCGGCTTAGGCATGGCTATATAATCCTTGAACCTTCCCGGAATAGGCTTGTATATCTCATGTATAACTCCAAGGGCCGCATAGCAGTCCTTCACAGTCTCAACAAGTATTCTGACCGCAAAAAGGTCATATATCTGGTCAAGTGTCTTATCCTGATTGACCATCTTTCTGTATATGCTAAAGAAGTGCTTTACGCGTCCATCTATATCACATTCAATGCCTGCCGCCTCGACATGCTCCTTGACTTCGGCAATGATATCCCTGACAAATGCCTCTCTTGCATCCTTGCTTAGAGCAATCTCATCCGCAAGTTTCTGGTAAACCTCCGGCTGGAGATACTTAAGCGAAAGGTCATCAAGTTCAATCTTAATCTTGGAAATACCAAGACGCTGTGCTATAGGAGCATATATATCCATAGTCTCCCTAGCCTTCTCCTTCTGCTTCTCCGGCTTCTGATACTGCAATGTTCTCATGTTGTGAAGCCTGTCCGCAAGCTTTACCAGTATAACCCTTATGTCCTTCGCCATCGCAAGGAACATCTTACGAAGGTTCTCAGCCTGAAGCTCTATCTTATCTGCGGAATAATTAAGCTGTGTGAGCTTGGTTACACCATCAACCAAAAGAGCTATCTCCTCACCGAATTCCCTTACAATGTCATCGTATGTCATAACAGTATCCTCGACAACATCATGGAGAAGTCCGGCAACAATAGTCTCCTTATCAAGCTCTAGCTGAGCTAAGATGATTGCAACACAAATAGGATGTATAATGTAGGGTTCTCCCGACTTACGCATCTGACCTTCATGTGCCTTCTTCGCTACCTGATATGCCTTGTCAATCAATGACAAATCTGTGGAAGGATGATACTTTAAAACTTCCTTTTTCAGCTCCTCATACAGCTCGTCCGGGCTTGTGAAATCCGGCGGGCATGACAATGGCTCCTCATCTATTTTTCTCTTTGTTTTTGTTCGTAAAATAACTTCATCCGGCATGCAATCACCTCTATATATAAGCTTATTTCTTTATTATAGATTTATTCACATAAAAATGCAAATATTTTATAAAAAACATAGGGCACCGTTGTATATGGCAACGGTGCCCTATATCAATAAAAAAAATATTACTTTCCTTCGTAGCGGATAACTGATTCAACGTCATATTTTGCAAGCTTCTTACGTCCATCAAGTCCTGCGAGTTCCATAAGGAAAACAATCTTAACAACCTCGCCTCCAAGCTGCTCGACAAGCTTGGTAATAGCTTCAATCGTGCCGCCTGTAGCGATGAGATCATCAATAATGACAACCTTCTGACCCGGCTTGATTGAATCCTTGTGCATCTCAATGACCGCACTGCCGTACTCAAGGTCATACTCCATGGAAATTGTCTCACATGGAAGCTTGCCCTTCTTGCGGACAGGCACGAACGCCTTCTTCATGCTATACGCAACAGGAACGCCGAAAATGAAGCCTCTCGACTCAGGACCTACCACAACATCAAAGTCCACATCCTTAAGCTTATCCATGATACCGTTGATTGAAAGCTGAAGACCATCAGCCTCCTGAAGAACGCTTGTGACATCGCGAAAAATGATTCCCGGCTCCGGGAAATCCGGTATGCTTCTTACATAATCTTCAAGTTTTTTCATATCTTAATATATCCTCCAAAATTCTGTTCATTGTACAGTAGGACTGACCGATATATTCTACCAACACTTATTCATATAGTCAACAATTTTAGTAACCATTCGGATTATTCTTCTGGAATCTCCATGAATCCTCGCACATCTTCTTTAAGTCTCTCTCCGCCTTCCAGTGAAGTTCCTTCTCGGCAAGTGAGGCATCTGCATAACATGTAGCGATATCTCCCGCACGTCTTGCCTTGATAACATAAGGAATCTTAATTCCATTGGCTGCCTCGAAGGCCTTCACAATATCAAGAACCGAGCTTCCCTTACCTGTTCCAAGGTTATATATCTTAAGGCCCGGATTCTCCTTAATCTTCTCCATAGCCCTTACATGACCTATCGCAAGATCAACAACATGGATGTAATCTCTCACACCTGTTCCATCCGGTGTGTCATAATCATTGCCGAATACCGATAGCTCCTTAAGTCTTCCGACAGCCACCTGTGTGATGTACGGCATAAGGTTGTTAGGAATACCGTTAGGATTCTCTCCTATAAGTCCGCTCTCATGTGCGCCGATAGGATTAAAATAGCGGAGTAAAATTACATTCCACTCATTATCCGCCCTGTAAAGGTCGGATAGAATCTGCTCCAACATGGACTTCGTCCAGCCGTAAGGGTTCGTACACTGTCCCTTAGGGCACTCCTCCGTGATAGGAATGAATGCAGGGTTGCCGTATACAGTAGCAGATGATGAGAATACTATATTCTTTACATTATGCTTTCTCATAACATCAAGAAGCACAAGTGTGCCGGAAATATTATTCGAATAATACTCAAGCGGTTTAACAACTGACTCTCCTACTGCCTTAAGTCCTGCAAAATGTATACAGGAGTCAATCTGCTCCTTGTCAAATACTTCATTAAGTCCATCTCTATCATTGATATCCACCTTATAGAACTTAACTTTCTTTCCTACAATCTGCTCAATCCTCTCGATTGATTTCTCGCTGGCATTGACAAGGTTGTCCACAATAACAACATCATAGCCTGCATTCATAAGTTCTACCACGGTATGGCTTCCGATAAAGCCCGCTCCACCTGTAACAAGAATTGACATAGCTAATTCCTCCTAACCTATTCAATATTAAAAAGTATGTTAATCTAATAACGAATTACTTTTCTGACTATCAGTATACCAATGTAACAGAAATCTTGCAATCCATTTTGGCCAAAATTTACAATACATTTGATAATCTTCCTCTGTCCTGCCGTTATCCGCTATTATCTCAGAGGTAGTTGATTCCTGATGAATACGGTGGTAGCACAGAGGTCTGGTCGCATAGAGAAATCCCCCCTTAAGCCTTGAGAGCTTCTCCCATGCCTCCCAGTCAACATTGCTCTTCATACCTACCGTGAATATCTTTTCAGGCATAAGCTCCATGTTAAATGTGACCGACGGACAGCATACCGGATTTCCCATTGACAGTATCCTTCTCCTTATGAAAATCGAATGTGCGAACAATCTATGCTCCTTCGTCCCTATGCCAAGCGGCGACAGCATAAGTCTCTTTACTGTAAGAAGCTTATTCTTATGACATGTTTCACCATTCCTAAGCTCCTCATAGTTCGTAAAAAATATAAGCGGTCTTCGGTCATTCTCCATGGCATGCATACATTCCACGGTATAATTCCTTCTATATACATCATCCTGATGCGCCACCGTCACATACTGTGTCTTTGCCATGCTGATTCCGAAATTCCAGTCTGCGCTTATGCCTGTCTCCCCATCATTCACATAGAGCTCAATTCCATGCTTCTGTGCCATATTGCTTATATAATCGCAAGGTGTTGAAGTCACCATTATGATGGTGCTTGTGACTGTCTGCTCCTCAAGCGATTCTATACACTCCTCAAGAAAAGCGCTCTCCTTGTATGCACAGATTACAAAAGTGTGTTTATCCGAATAATCTTTTTTCATAAAAATCCCCATATCGCTGCTTTTATTTTACTTATGCTTAATCTCAAGGATTCCGATAAAAAAGCTTCCGAACAACACCTGTACGCCTGTAACCATGAAGGTCACGGCAGGAATTGTAAGTCTCATCATCTCCTGTGGGTTAAGCTGCCCGAAATTCCTGCTGTTCCAGCCGACAAGTGCCATTATCGTCAGCACAAGACCGATTATAAACAACACCGCTCCGATAAAGATTCCTTTATCAACAGTAAAAAACTTCTTTTTCTCATTCTCAGGCATAGGTATAAAACCTGTCACCCTTGCATAAGTCCTTGTAAATGCATTGAACAGGATAAGGTTGACACCAATCATAAGCATAGCCGATGTATACAAAAGTGTATTTATATCAAATCCAACCTCGCCGATTGTAATAGTGTTAGCGGCGAGAATACACATAAGCACTGCTCCAAGCGCCGTAAAAAATATTCCCGGATACAGGAAAAGCCAGCTCGGGCTGTGCATAAGCAGGAACTTGAGATGTCTCCATCCATCATGGAAGCTTCTAAGATGCGGTGCCCTGCTTCTTCCATCAGGAGAGAGTGTTGTCGGCACCTCTGTTATCTTAAGCTTATAGAGTGTAGCCTTCACAACCATCTCACTGGCATACTCCATACCGATTGTCTGAAGTCCCAGCTTCATGATGGAATCTCTCTTATATCCGCGCAGTCCGCAGTGGAAGTCGCCAATATCACTCTTGTAGAACAGACGCCCTATAAATGACAGCACGGGATTACCGATGTATCTGTGAAGCGGCGGCATAGCTCCCTTGGCAATACCTCCCTTAAAGCGATTACCCATGACAAGCTCATAGCCTTCACGAAGCTTTTCAAGGAAAGGCATAAGGTGAAGAAAATCATAGCTGTCGTCCGCATCACCCATGATAACATACTCTCCTTTTGCCGCCTCACAGCCGCCTATAAGTGCTGCACCATAGCCGCGCTGTGCAATCGGAACAACTCTTGCTCCCGCCTTCACGGCAATCTCGCGTGAGCCGTCCGTGCTTCCGTTATCTGCGATAAGCACCTCTCCGTTAACATTATTCTCTCTCAAAAAGGTCTGTGCCTTTTTTATACATGTCTCCAATGTCTCCGCCTCGTTAAGACAGGGCATGAGAATGGTCAGTTCATACTCGTAGGACATAACAATGTCTCCTATTCATTTCTATTCTTAATTTTATTATAATTTCCTTATTGATTCCTGCGTTTTCCGCAATGGCTCTATATATCTGAATACAGTCATTTTCAATTTCTATCCGCCTTGCCGTCATCAGGTGCATATGGTCCGAAGTCAAGCTCATAAGGGAAGTGTGTCTTTCGCTTTTCCACAGGCGGCGGTGTCATATAATCACCGTACATCTTAGTGAGAAGCTCCTCAAGGTGATTCGGGAAAGGAAGTGTCGTATCCTCATACGGAAGCTCTCTTAATGGGTAAATATCATCCACGGAAAATGTATTTGTATACGGAAGAGGGTCACAGAAATATGCTATTCTCCCGGTTCTGACATTCTCGTACCTTCTGTTCGCCTTCTCCCTCTTCATGTACAGCCATTCCTTTGAAATGCCAAGCTGCTTCATAATATAATGCCCTGCAACACATGCTGCAGTGACAAGCTTGGCTGTAAGCCCGTGTACATACAGATATGGCCTTGGAATGCTTCTGAGGATAAGAAGCTTTCCCCAGAACCATGCCGTCCACATCTGCCACCAGTATGCAAGCTTACCATCTGCCGCATTGTCAAGCGCATACAGGTCAAGGAATATTCCCCAATTACAATCAACATCCTTCATTGAGTATTCCCTGAATTTCGTCCCCTTAAGCACAAGTCTTGTGGTAGCAAGCGGATAGTTGATGTCCGTCTCCGTGTTAAGCACCTCATACTTATCGCCCATCTGCTCTGTCACAAGCTCCATAAAACGCTCGTAATCCTTTCGTGGCATCGAGATATCTATATCGTCATCCCAGGGTATATACCCCTTATGCCGCAACGCTCCTATGCCTGTCCCGGCATAGCCAAAATATATCAGATTATTCTCATCACAGATCCTTTTAAAATCTGTCAGTATCTCCATCTCAAGCTTCTGCAGGTGCTTTAACTGCTCCGGCTCATAAAACTTAGGCATAATATACTCCCTCCGAAATTATTAACTGCAAAATTATTACTATGTAAGCTGTTTTGCGAGTAACCGGCACAAGCCTGTCCATCAGTTTAACAGCGCTGCCTTCCCGTACTGCTCCTCAACAAAGTGCTTCGCCTCCACCGCGTTCTCCGGCCTGGTGTTCTCAAGCAGACAGTGCACAAAAGGCTTATATGTCTTAACATAGCTCATAAGGAGAGGATAATTAAGAAGCCCGCTTCCCGACCTTACCGACTTCATCTCACCATTCTCCAGCACGAAATCCTTAAGGTGCATACAGCATATATCATTGCCGCACAATTCAAATGCTTTGCGGATAATCTCATCCTGCTTCTCATAATTGCCTGCATACAATACATTAACCGGGTCAAATATAAGCTGAAGATTCGGCGAGTCAATCGCGTCAAGCACCCTTCTTGCACGCTCGAAATTACATACTATATGCTTATATACCGGCTCTATTGCAATGATAACGCCCATCTTCTCAGCATATTCCACAACCGGGCGGAGTCCCTCAATAAATACCTCCAGAGCCTCATCTGTGTGATTGTCCGGTGTAAAAGCGTACTCCTCATTAACCGCACCTGTCTCAGTTCCCACCATTCCGGCTCCGACAAGACCGGCAAAGCGGATGTGTGCCTTGTAGGTATCCTGTGTTTTCTTAAGTGTCTCCTTATTAGGATTAGCTAAATTAAGATAACACCCAAGCACTGCCACGTCAACCTTATTCTTTTCACAAAGCTCCTTTATATAGAAGGCAAGTCCCGGTGTCATAACTCCATTATTGACCTTGAACTCCTTAACCGCCTTTGAAAGTGCCAGCTGTGTACAGTGAAATCCCTGATTACCTATATTCTCAAAAAGATTCTCCAGACTGCTATGTTCCACGTCGTGTCCTCTTACACCTATTCTCATATTGTTAATCCTTTCTCAGCACATATTTCAGCATTTTGTCTGTGTTTATTTTTTTATATACGCACCTTAATTCACACCGGTGCCTGCCGGATATGTGCAGCCACATAAATGTAGCAATATATTTTTGCTCATTTATTTTATCATCAATACTATTTTATTTCAATCAGCATTTCACAATAACTTTCCTGCTATTCCCGGCACACCTTTACCGAGCTTAGCACTATCTGCAGTTTTCTGTTTCCGTTAAATTCATTGACAGACGGATAGTATAACACATTGACCTTGTTTCCGGCAGCATAGGCATTCTCAAGCACCTCATTTATCGAAAACATTACCGCCTCCATTGTAACCTCAGAGACAAAAGGCTTTCCAATACCATCAACAAACTGCGCCTGCTTTGAAAAAATCACTTTTGTAAACTGCCTTTCCTTTCCCATGTGCGAAAGGTTCTTTATCTGCAAGCCTGTATCGGCAAACACCGGCTTCTCGTTTCCCTTTCCAAACGGCTCTAATACCGATAAATCATCAATAACCTTCTCCGAGATATATTCTAACGGCATAGGCACATCTATCCATACCTTAAGTACCAGATTCTCCTCGGTCAATCCACAATATTCATTGAGCTTCCTTCTCAGTTCATCAAGCTTATCCGGCTCTATCGACATACCTGCCGCCATCGGATGTCCTCCGAATTTTAAAAGCAGCTCCTTGCACTGTGTCAGCTTTTCAAACATATTGTAGGCTTCTATTGAACGCCCTGAGCCCTTAAGGCATCCCTCACCGTCCGCAAATACTATGACCGGCTTATTGTAACGCTCCCTTATCTTACCTGCAATTATTCCCACTATACTCTCATGACAGCCCGGCAGATACACGACAAGCACCTTGTCATCCTTAAGTGAGCTGTTATCTATCATGTCAAATGCCTTTTCAACACCCTGTCTTGTAAGCTCCTTGCGCTCCTCATTCAATGCTGCAAGCTCCCCGGCAAGGTGTTCCGCCTCACCCTTATCCGTTGCAAGAAGCATCCGGATGGCAAGCATTGCAGACTCTAATCTGCCGCTCGCATTCAGACATGGTCCTATAACAAATCCCACATGGTATGAGGTTATCCTTGCCCTGTCAAGCTTATTCAGATCTATAAGGGCATTAAGTCCCCGGTTGTCTGAATTTTTTATTTTCTTAAGTCCCAACCGGACAATAGTCCTATTCTCACCTTGAAGGTCAACGACATCACCCACAGTGGCAATCGCAGCAAATTCTAGAAAATCATAGATTTCGTTCTCGGGTCTTTTATACAATTCATATAGTGCCTGCACAAGCTTCATTCCCACAACTGCGCCGCATATCTTCTTCCACGGATATGTACAGTCCGCCCTTGCCGGGTCGACAACCGCATCCGCCGGCGGAAGTATCTCCGTCTTTTCGCCGGCTTTTTCCTCAAACGGCACGCCATGATGGTCTGTGACCACCACAGTCATCCCCAGTGCCTTGGCATGTTCTATCTGGCTGTAGGCAGCAATTCCGTTGTCACAGGTTATTATAACCTGTCTGCCCTCATCATACGCCTCGTCTATAAGTCTTTCATTTATGCCGTACCCATCAGTAACCCTGTGCGGCACAACATAATCCACATCGGCACCAAGCCGCTTCAAGCCGCTGTATAGAATATATATGGAATTGATTCCGTCAATATCATAATCTCCAACTATTCTTATAGTCTCATTATTATCTATCGCACTCTTTACAAGCTGCGCCGCCCTGTCCATATCCTTTAAAAGCCATGGTGAGTGAAGACTGGATAAGTCACCATTTATGTACTCCTCATACTGCTGTGGTGTCACAATGTCCCTGTTTCTTATGACTCTCGCTACAACCTGATCTATCTTATATTTTTCTCCTATCGCCTTAAAATCGGCACTTTTGCCGTATACGCGCCATTCTTCAACCACACCTTCTACCTCTGTTTCCTTCCTGTTCGCCATGACCGCATATTCTGCTTTTACATGGTCTATAATCATGCATTTCGGGCTAACCGCATCATGCCTATCTGTTCATCTTAAATGCTATCTGTGCAAAATTATAGAAGCCCAGATACCACACATTAAAGTTATGTGCCCCTTTTACCTCCTGCCACATAAAGTTTTTAGCAGGGTCGAACTGTTCACACACATCAGGAAGACTCTTAGCCGCTGCCGAAGCACTTTGGTATGCTATATTATCCTCAGTCCCGCAGATATTGTAGAAATAATAGATTTCATACTGGTTATCCTTGAGAATATCCGCTGTTTGCTGAGCCGTATTGCTTGTTGGTGCTGCAGAAAACGCCCCAAAATATCCGAATAAATCCGTACATTCATCAAGACCTATATTGATGGTCTGCATGCCTCCCATCGAAAGTCCTGCCATAGCACGATGCTCTCTTGTGCTGCTCATATCATAGCCATTTTCATCATAATCGGCATAGGTGGAATAATTTTTCTCTATATACGGAATAAGGTCATTTCTAAGTTCCTTGCCAAATACATAGAAAGAATTATAGTCCTCTGAAGCAGTGCAGTTGCTGCTTGAACGTCCATTAGGTGTAACAACAATGAAAGGTTCAATATCTCCATAATAAGCAAGATTGTCCATCATGCACTTAACCTTGGAGCTGTTTCCTGTCATCTCCCACTCGTTCTCATCCCCACCGATTCCATGCATGAGATACAGCACATTATACCTCTTTTCCTCACTGTAGCCGTATGGAAGATACACATTGGCACTCTTTTCTATCTCCTCTCCATCTCCAAAGTAGTTATGTGCTGTGTATGTAATATGCTCTATCCTTCCGCCTTCCTTTATCTGAAGCATAAGATACTTTGACGGAATCCTGTCACCAATCTCAGCCGTAGGCACTCTCTCCTCCTGTGTGCTCTCTGCCTGTGTTGTCTCTGTCTCCAGTTCTACCTTCTCTCTTTCCTGTCTGATTGCCTCATCAACCGCATTATTCTGTCCACCCATACTCTCAGCCTCCGTTGTATGTAACTCTGTCTGCATTTCATTTAATGTTTCACTGCCCTCTTCAAGTGATGCCTCATTCCGTGTGTTACCACCATTCACATTACCTTGTGTATTTTTACTGCATCCGGCAGCCATAACCACCGCTGCTCCAATCAAAGCAATTATAATTTTTCTACTCATTTTGTACCTGCTTTCACGAACTATACTATTCTTTATGTTTACTATCTGTTAAATATACCGCAGCTGTTATGCCCTCAATGCCCTCTCATAGTCATATCCGCGGTCATTATTTTTCTTAATCTGCAGAAGCTCAAAATAAACAACTCCATTTTCCGTCACAGTATTATCAAGCCTTATGACACCAGCTTCTGCCTTAACACATTCTGTCTCCACAAAAGGTCCGGATACCTCAAGTATAATTTCCTTCTGTTCAGCGGTAAGAGCTGCCGGTTCCCCAAGTTCATGCCATGCTTTAAGCGGATTACAGGTGTTTTCATCAACCGTTTTCTTTACAAGGCAGTATTTTTCTTCATCCTCTGCCGGGATATCCAGGCATACATTTATAGTGCCATTTTTATCACCATAGCAAGGATTCCACATTATCCCATGGTATATTCCATCAGAATCCAAGGTAACAATAACCTCATCTGAACGATATACGCAGTCTCCCCGCAGTTTCTTATAAAAATTAAATATCCAGAAGGTCGGCTTTGGTATACATCCATCAGCGACAAGTCCAAAACCACCATGGAATGGTGTAAATGGTACACCACATTCCTCAAATATATCCCCAAACGTCCAATACGAATAGGATTCATTCATATCACCAAGTCTTGAAAGCTGCTGTGCTATATACGCCGCATTGAGGTTAGTGTCATGAATCGGATTATTCGGAATATACGAGGTGTTAAACTCTGTAATGTGAATCTCCCTACCGGCATATTCTTCAAACTCGTCAATGATCCTTCTTGTTGTCATGAGATTCTCAAATCCAGGCTCCGGCTCACTAAGCCTCTGGTAGCCATAATGCCCCTCACTTTCCGGCAGTTCAGTTGTATAATGATGTCTTGTAATGAAGTCCACTGCAAGCTTCTTCTCCCTGCAAAACTTCATAAATTCCCTTATCCAGTATTCATCATTGACACCGCATACAGCAGGTCCACCCACCCTGAAACGTGAATCAAGCTCCTTTACCGCACCGAATGTAATCTCAAACAGCCGGAAATATTTCTGCATATCCGCATTCTCCCAGAATCCCGGAAGATTCGGTTCATTCCATACCTCAACCGGCCATGTGACTACCTCATCCACACCATAACGCTCCATAAGGTGCCCAAGTGTTGCTTTCACAAGTTCACACCAGCCCTGCTCACTCTTAGGCGGTGTGGTGTTTCCCTTCCAATAAAATATTGTCTGTGTCCCGGATGCCAGAGCCGCCGGCATAAAACCCAGTTCAAGAAACGGCTTTATATGAAGTTCCTTGTAGGAATCCATAACAAGGTCAAGATATGTAAAATTATACTCAGCATGGTAATTTCCCTCCGAGTCCTTATATTCGTGATATATAGCCATATCATCCGAAAAAAGTCCATGCCCCCTGATATGCGAAAAGCCTATCTTCTCCTGGACCAGCTTAAGCTGATTAAAGTACTCTCTCTGCAGAGCAAGTCCCATTCTCCCTGTCCCAATACAGTAATCAACATTATTGTTGAAGCTTACCTTGTTATTCTTATCAATAGTAATACTATCTGCCACCATTTTCAACCTTCCTTTACACCATAATATATTATACTATCATTTTATTTTGGTTCCTCTTTATAGTCTACCTATCCATTGCTCTAATTTCCTCCCAGCTTCACATTTCTTGCTGGTATATCTTAGGCAGGGTCGGTGGATTGTGCGAGGCACAGTTATATGCCCCTGCACGGAGAGCTTTTATATAACAGGAAATTTCAATGAAGTTTCCTATTAACTAAAAAATAACCCCACCGCATATACGATGAGGTTATTTATAACAAAACACATTATGGAAATTGGGAGAATGCTAAATTATGCAAGCTTCTTGTCAACCTTTAAGGTCATGCTCTTCTTATAAGGTCTTGCAAGGAGATATACGAAGCCTGCGATTACAATGAATGCAACTACTGTCCAGAATGAGAATGGTGTCTCACCTGTGAACAGACCTACTATATTGTTAATAACCAGTGATACGAGGTAAGCAAGACCACACTGATAACCAACAGCAATCCAGAACCACTTTGGAGAGTTCATCTCTCTCTTGATGGCACCCATAGCTGCAAAGCAAGGAGCGCACAGAAGATTGAATGCAAGGAATGCATAGCCGCTTGCAAGTGTGAAGGTTGCAGCCATGTTAGCATATACAGAACCCTCACCAACACTGTAGAGGATACCCATTGTACCAACGATGTTCTCCTTTGCAACAAGTCCTGTGATGGAAGCGACTGTTGCCTGCCAGTTGCCGAAGCCCTGTGGTGCGAAAATCCAGGCGATTGCCTGACCAACCTTGCCGAGGATACTCATATCAATCTCGTCCTCAGATAACATTCTGAAGCCGTCCTCTGTAAATCCGAAGTAGGTTGTGAACCATACAATAATTGTTGAAAGAAGGATGATTGTTCCTGCCTTCTTAATGAAGGACCAGCCACGCTCCCACATGCTTCTGAGTACAGTTCCTACCGTAGGCATGTGGTATGCAGGAAGCTCCATAACAAAAGGAGCAGGATCTCCCTCAAAAATCTTAGTCTTCTTTAAAATGATACCTGAGCAGATTATTGCAAATATTCCAAGGAAGTATGCTGAAGGAGCTACCCAAGGAGCACCGCCGAAGATTGCGCCTGCAACCATCGCTATGAACGGAAGCTTAGCTCCACAAGGAATAAATGTTGTTGTCATAATTGTCATCTTACGGTCTCTGTCATTCTCGATTGTACGTGAAGCCATGATACCCGGAACTCCACAGCCTGAACCGATAAGCATTGGAATGAATGACTTACCTGAAAGACCGAACTTACGGAAAATTCTATCCATGATGAACGCGATACGTGCCATATATCCGCAGGACTCAAGGAATGCAAGGAATATAAAGAGCACAAGCATCTGCGGTACGAAACCAAGTACTGCACCGACACCGGCTACAATACCGTCAAGGATAAGTCCCTTTAACCAGTCTGCACAGCCGACGGCATCAAGTCCTGACTCTAAAAGTGCCGGAATACCCGGAACCCATACACCGTAATCAGAAGGATCCGGCTCCTCATAGCCTGCTGCCGCGAGAACTTGTGCTGCTTCCTTTACGTCCGCACCTGTAGCATCGAACTCCTCGACATTGAGTGTCTCTTCATCCTCAACACCGTATGTAAATGTATATGCGTCATCAAGCGAAGCGAGTGCCTCGTCAACTGCCGCCTGCGCTGCTGCCGCATCATAGTCATCAGCTTCGCTGTCGATTGCCTCAAGTACATCGTCTGCACCAACGCTCTCAAGGTAACCTGATACAACATTCATAGCGTCAACATAAGGCTCATCGTCATCTGCGAATGCTGAAGAACCGATTGCGAATAAATGCCAGCCATCTCCGAACACACCGTCATTAGCCCAGTCCGTAGCCCATGTTCCGACTGTTGTCACGGATACATAGTATACGATGAACATAACTACCGCAAAAATAGGAAGTGCAAGCCATCTGTTAGTTACAACCTTATCAATCTTATCTGATGTTGTAAGCTTCTTATTTTTGTTCTTTGTAAGGCATTCGCCTATAATTGATGATATGTACACATACCTTTCATTTGTGATGATGCTCTCTGTATCATCATCAAGCTCCTCCTCAAGAGCTTTAATCTCCGCTGATACATCAGGTACAGTCTGAAGTCTTGCTCCAATCTTGTCATCCTTCTCAAGGAGCTTGATTGCGAAGAATCTCTTCTGCTCCTCTGACACCTGTGTGCCGAGCTTATCCTCCACAGCAGAGATGGCTGCCTCAACGCCTGGCTGGAACTCATGCACAATCTGTGCTGCCTTTCCGCTCTTAGCAGCGGCAATTGCCTTGTCCGTTGCGTCCTTAAGACCTGTCCCCTTGAGTGCCGATATAGCAACCACAGGGCATCCAAGCTTCTTAGAAAGCTTATCAAGGTGAACCTTATCTCCTGTCTTTTCAAGCACATCAATCATATTTACTGCCATGACAACAGGTATGCCAAGCTCAAGGAGCTGTGTTGAGAGATAAAGGTTTCTCTCTATATTTGTACCATCAATGATATTGATGATAGCATCCGGTTTCTCTGTGATGAGGTAATTTCTTGCGACAACCTCCTCAAGTGTATATGGTGAAAGTGAATAGATACCCGGAAGGTCGGTGATAATCACATCCTTCTCTCCCTTTAGTTTTCCTTCCTTCTTCTCTACTGTAACTCCCGGCCAGTTACCTACGAACTGGTTAGAGCCTGTCAGAGCATTGAACAATGTTGTTTTACCGCAGTTAGGATTACCTGCTAATGCAATTTTAATTGACATCTCAAAACTTCCTTTCCACTTATTGATAAGCTGTTGATTTCCTAAAATTTCTCATACTTTTTCTTTTCCTGAACAGGCTTGATATATTGCCTCTTCTTTTCTATCGCTTTTATTGTGCTCTGTGAGACCGCATTAAAACATTTGAATTATGTATCACTAATTTCCGTCTTGCGTTATATGACACTATTTAGAATTGCGATATTCTACTTTTTATTAGTTGTTTCTAACCCACTGTCAAAAAATAAAGGCCTATTCAACCTCTATCATCTGCGCATCTTCTTTTCTAAGTGAAAGCTCATAGCCTCTTACAGTAACCTCAACCGGATCACCTAAGGGAGCAACCTTTCTCACATAAATCTCAACACCCTTGGTAATTCCCATATCCATGATACGTCTCTTTACCGGGCCTTCACCTGTAAGCTTCGTAACCTTGACGGTCTGACCTACAGCAACCTCTCTCAAAGTCTTCATAATAATCCTCCTATATAAATTGATATTGCTAACATATATGCACGGCTTGTTGGCAAGCTCCCTCTGACTCTCTTGCGCTCATGTCTGTTTGCCCATCCAATAGTAATTCTGTTTTGTCTGCAAGCAGCCACACAGCATTACCATTGATGGACTTATTATATCATAATCCTGCATGCCATATCCCTGCCTATAGCTACCCTCGAGTCCTTTACATTGACAATCAGATTCCCTCCGATATCAGACACAACAGTGACTGTACCACCGACAACAAAACCCAGATTCTCCAAGAACTTTCTGGTCTCTTCCTTACCTCCGACCTTCTTAATAACTCCTGTCTCCCCATCCTTCATCATCGTAATCGGCATCATATCATCCCTTCTTCGCACTCTGTGCTTGATTAGTAATATCTAACTTAAATCCTTTGTTAGTATATGCTAACGCATATTAGATGTCAAGAACATTTTGATAAAAATTTTACATTTGTTCGCATTTTTTTATGTGCACAATTTACTGTTTTATCACGGTACATTTCTTAATAGTTTTTTAACTGGAATATTTTGCACTCAAATGTTATACTTTTACCCATAAGTGTAATCCATTACACATATATACCTACAGAGACGGAGGATTGACACTATGATTTACGGTATTTTAGTTGTATCTGCAGTTATTTTTTTATGTATACTCGCCAACAAGTTTTCCGACAAGTTCGGCATGCCTACATTAATATTATTCATGTTTATCGGCATGCTTTTCGGAAGCGACGGAATAGTGAAAATTCCATTCGACAATTATGAACTCGCCGAACGTGTCTGCTCGATAGCTCTCATATTCATCATGTTTTACGGTGGCTTTAACACCAAATGGAAGCTGGCACGCCCTGTCGCTGCAAGGGCAGTTCTTCTCTCAACCGTGGGTGTCGCAATCACAGCCGGTGTCACCGCCATACTCTGTCATTTCGTACTTCGTTTTTCGATGGCAGAAAGCTTCTTAATCGGTGCGGTTCTCTCCTCGACGGATGCCGCAAGCGTCTTCTCCATATTGAGGCAGAAAAAGCTCAACTTAAAGGACGGCACAGCCTCTCTTCTTGAGATGGAAAGTGGTAGTAATGACCCGATGTCGTATATGCTTACCGTAATAGGTATCGGTCTTGTGGGAGCAGGAGAAACCGGCAATATAGCATGGAACATTTTCTCCCAGCTCACCTTCGGCTCAATTGTCGGAATTGTATTTGCAATAGTAACAATACTCGTTCTTACCAAGACAAATATTGTAACAGATGGTCTTGATACAATCTTTATGATAGCCGCTGTTCTGTTCTGCTACGCCGCATCTGAGATTGTAGGCGGCAATCAATACCTCAGCGTGTATTTTATGGGTATTATAATAGGTAACAGCAAAATTAAGAATAAAAATATCCTTATTCCGTTCTTTGACGGAGTGACAAGCCTTGCACAGATACTTATATTCTTCCTGCTCGGTCTTTTGTCATTCCCTCACAGAATGCCGCAGATTATTCTTCCGGCGCTTGCAATTGTTGTCATCCTGACGCTTGTCGCAAGACCGATTGCCGTATTTGCAATCATGCTTCCTTTTAAATCAAGCATTAAGCAATGCCTTCTGGTGTCATGGGCAGGTCTTAGAGGTGCCGCTTCGTCCGTGTTCGCCATAATGGTTATATCAAGCGGAGCCAATATCTCCTATGACCTTTTCCATATTGTGTTCATGGTTTCACTTTTCTCGGTAGCGATACAGGGAACACTCCTTCCTGCCGCCTCCAAAAAGCTCGACATGGTCGATGAGAGTGCCGATGTCCGCAAGACCTTCAATGACTATCAGGAAGAGTCAGCAATCACACTCATGCGAATGTTCATACCTGAAGGTCACAACTGGGTCAATAAGATGGTGCGCGAGGTAAACATGCCTACCGGCTCTCTCGCAATAATGATTAAGCGTGGCAAGCAGACCATCGTCACCAGAGGCGATACCGTAATACATGCCGGTGACAATATCATCCTCAGTGTTCCGTCATACGAACCTGCCGCCAACGAAAAACTCGAAGAGCTGCACATTGAAAAGGGAAATGAGTGGTGCGGAAAGACAATCGCAGAACTTAATCTTCCGCCTAATGAACTTATCGCGATGATAATACGTGGAAATGAGAACCTCATCCCGGATGGCAAGACTGTCATTGAGGAGGGGGATGTGGTGGTTACATATAAATAATAGAATTGAAGAAAAATCGAGTAGGAGAAAATTTCTCAAAAAATGAGAAATTTTC
>ULWV01010838.1_pt1 | contig 29780 bp, 27 predicted proteins | sample 1960651 | NCBI WGS metagenome assembly ULWV01 (sample SAMEA4835820, study PRJEB28245) | human gut metagenome | biome: gut microbiome; material: fecal sample | place: Denmark | collected 2008
AACCGTCCGTATGGCAAGTCGGACTACATACCTTGCATTGCTTGGGGACGTAACGCAAGATATGCAGCGGGCTTCAAGATTGGTGAACACATCCGTATATGGGGACGCGTTCAGAGCAGAGAGTATACCAAGAAGCTTGATGAGGATACCCAGATTAAGAGAACAGCTTACGAGGTTTCGGTAAGCAAAATTGAGTGTGTTGATGAGGATAATGAACAGGAGTAAAAAGCAAGATATGAGTAACGCATGGCAATGGATTGATAGAATATAGTATTAATATCGGTTACAATTACCCTAGAAAGATATCAGGAGGTAATTTATGGTAACCGCAAAGAATCCTATTTTAACCGGTTTTTATCCGGATCCGTCCATCTGCAGGGCAGGGGATGATTTTTATATTGTTAATTCAAGCTTTGTATATGCACCCGGTGTGCCTATATTCCACAGCAGGGATCTGGCACATTGGGAGCAGATTGGCAATGTTCTGGACAGGGAAGAACAGCTTCCGGTAGTCGGAAGCGAGATTTCGCGTGGAATATTTGCACCTACAATAAGATACCATGAGGGAACATACTATATGATAACCACCAACGTAAGTCATGGGGGTAATTTTATTGTAACGGCCGACAGACCGGAAGGACCATGGTCGAAACCATATTACATTGAGAATGCGCCGGGAATAGACCCGAGTCTTTTCTTTGATGACGATGGTAAGTGCTACTATTGTGGAACAAGACCGAATCCTGAAGGGGTAAGATATAACGGTGACTGGGAGATATGGGTGCAGGAGCTTGATATTGCATCCATGAAGCTTGTAGGACAGAGTATGGCAATCTGGAAGGGTGCGGTCAAGGATGTTATCTGGCCTGAGGGACCTCATATTTATAAAATAGGTGAATACTATTACCTTATGCATGCAGAGGGTGGAACAGGTCCTGAGCACAGTATAAGTGTTGCAAGGAGCAAAGAACTGTTTAAGTGGTTTGAGGGATGTCCGAGAAACCCTATCTTCACACATAGAAATCTTGGAATGGACTATCCTGTTATATATGCCGGACATGGCGATCTTGTTGATGATGGCAAGGGAAACTGGTATGTTGTCATGCTCGCCTCAAGACCGTGTATGAAGCACAGCAGCATGGGAAGAGAGACGTTCCTTGCCAAGGTAACATGGGAGAATGGCTGGCCGGTTATTGCACCGGGAGTAGGGCATCTTGAGGATGAAGTTGAAATTCCTCTTGATGAATATCGTTTTCCGAAGGAAGCAGGACTGTCCGATTATATTGATTTCTGGAGCGACGAGCTTGATGACAGACTTGTGGGTATAGGAAAGCGGGATTCGCAGATATACTCACTCACTGAGAGAAAAGGTATGCTGCGCCTTTACAACAGGGAGCAGAAGATAACAGAGCTTACATATCCGTCATATCTTGCACTCAGACAGAAGAGTTATCACTTTGAAATTGAAACAGGTGTTGACTTTACTCCTGAGAATGAAAACGAGACGGCGGGTATTGTCTTATTCCAGAACCATGAGAATAACCTCCGTGTTGAGATTTGCCGCAGAGCAGGTAAAAGGCATATCATAATAACAAGCTGCATACACGCAGGTGAATCCGAAGCTGCGGATATCGTACTGCCTGAGAATAACAATATCGTAAAGATAAAGTTAAGGTGCGAATCACAGAAGGCAGTTGTGTGGACAGAGGCAGGCGAAGGCTATGTTATGGCTGCGAAGGATATTGACCTGCTTCCGTATACAACAGAGGAAGCAGGCGGATTTGTGGGCTGTACAGTAGGAATGTATGCCTCATCTAATGGAGCTTCAAGCAGCAACCATGCTGACTTTGGATGGTTAAGTATGCAGACTTTATAATTTATTATTGTGATAATAAGTCAATTAATCCGGGAAGATTTTAAGTCAGCATTTTAAAGAAAAGCGTTAAACGAAATGTAAATCAGTTCTCTTGCACATTTATCTGATACGTGATAATATTTACAATATATTGCCACGTTTTAGAGTGGGTGTACCAATAATGGCAGGAGGGCTGATTTTTTTGAGCGAATATGTTTTTTTGTTTGACCTTGATGCGACAATCACAAGGGCTGAGATATTACCTGAGATAGCGGCAAAGATAGATAAACAGCAGCAGATGAGAGAATTGACTGAAAAGACGATGACCGGTGAGATTCCGTTTGACCATAGTTTTTTGGAGAGGGTTAAGCTGCTTTCAGAGATTCCGGTAAGCACCGTGAGAAGGATTATCGCAGGTGTGCCGCTTAATGAGAAGCTTGTGGAATTTATCCGTGAGAACCGGGAACGCTGCTATGTAGTTACCGGAAATCTGGATGTGTGGATTAAGGAGCTTATGACGGAGCTTGGAATGGATGGCCATTATTTCTGCTCTAAGGCTGCTGTTGAGAATGATAAGATTGTAAGCGTGGATTACGTGGTTGACAAAGCAGAAGTGGTAAGGGAATTTGGAAATAAGCCGTTTGTCGCTGTCGGAGATGGCAATAATGATGCCCAGATGATAGCTGCTGCTGAGGTGGGAATAGGCTTTGGCGGTGTGAGGAATATTGCACCTGCAGTTTTAAAGTGTGCAACACATGCAACATATTCGGAGGATAGATTATGTCAGTTTCTAAGACAATTGTTATAAGCTGTGCCGGAATGGGCACCAGGCTTGGAATAGGTTCAACCAAGGCGCTTATTGATATAGATGGTAAGCCGCTTATTATAAGACAGCTTGAGCTTCTAAAGGATTTTGACGATATCAGGATTGTAGTGGGATACCAGATGGAAAAGGTCATTGAGGTTGTGAATTCATACCGTAAGGATATCCTATTCGTATTTAACCATGATTACAGGAATACCGGAACAGGGGGAAGCTTCTCGCGTGCAATCAAGCATGCGGCAGAGCTTGTTGTGTCACTTGACGGAGACCTTTTGGTTCATCCGGATGACCTTATGCGTGTTTTACATTCAGATAAGGAATGTGTGTGCGGAGCTGTTCCATGTACAGAGGATCCGATGCTTATGAAGACGCTCACACAGAATGGGCAGATATATGGTGTAGGATTTTCAAGAGAAGAGGGTGAGTACGAGTGGACAGGTCTTGCACAGGTAAAGACCGCAAGACTTACTCCGGGAGATCATCATGTATGCGATATGATGGTTCCGCTTCTTCCGCTCCCGATGGAACTTATCAGAACCAAGGAAATTGATACAATGGCAGACTATGAACATGCTGTGGCATGGGTCAAGAGCGGGTATGCTGATTAGACAGTTATATATATGGAGGAACACAGATGCAGGCTGTAATACTTGCTGCCGGAATGGGCAGAAGACTCAAGGAACATACAAAGGACAAGACCAAGTGCATGGTCAATGTGGGAGGTCAGACAATAATCGAGAGGGGACTTAGAATCTTAGATGCCAAGGGTCTGTCCCGGATTGTTATTGTTACAGGTTATAAGAGTGAAGGTCTGACGGAACACGTTAATTCCCTTAAGCTTTCTACGCCGGTTGTATATATAAACAATAGCGAATATGAAAATACAAGTAATCTGTATTCGCTCAATCTCGCAGGAGAGTATCTCAAGGAGGATGACACTCTTGTGATTGAATCGGATATTGTTTATGAAACTGCTGTGATTGACAGGATATTAGAGTCTGATGAGGAGTGCCTTACATTCGTTTCACGTCCTAAGCCATGGATGGATGGCTCGATTGTGACACTTGATGGGGACAGCTATATCAATGATTTTATAGGAGCCGATAATTTTGCTTTCCAGAATATGGACAGCTATTATAAGACCGTAAGTATGTACAAGCTGTCAAAGAATTACCTTAACAATGTATATCTTCCGCTTCTCGCTGCGTATGTTCAGGCATGGGGAAATAAGACTCATTATGAGTCGGCTCTCAAGGTGGTTGCGTTCAAGGAGCAGAGGGTATTAAAAGCAATCGTTTTGGAGAATGAGAAGTGGTATGAGATAAATGATATTCAGGATATAGATATTGCAGAGAGCATATTCGCAGAGGGCGATGAGAAGCTTACCAGGTACATGAAGCGTTTCGGCGGCTATTGGAGATATGAGGGAATGTACGATTTCTGTTACCTTGTCAATCCCTTCTTCCCTAATCAGAGATTTATGGACGAGATGAAGGCGAACTTTGAGACACTGATAAGAGAATACCCTTCCGGCATGGCAGTAAACAGTCTTCTTGCCGCGAAATATTTTGAGTTAAGACCTGAGCAGGTGTGTGTAGGAAACGGTACTGCGGAGCTTATTAAGTCCCTTATGGAGAATTTTTCAGGAAATATAGGTCTTATATATCCTACCTTTGAAGAGTATCCGCACAGAAAAAAGAAGGAACAGTTAGTACCGTTCTGGGTAATCAATGAGGATTTCACATATACGGTCGATGACATCATGGATTTCTATAAGGATAAGGATATTCAGGCAATTGTACTTGTAAACCCTGATAATCCATCCGGACATTTTATAATGAGGGATGATATACTCCGTCTCGAAGAGTGGGCTGCAGGGAGAGGGGTGAACATAATTGTTGATGAGTCATTTGTGGACTTTGCAGACATTCCGGAGCAGACATTGCTCACACAGAGCATCATAGATGAGCATAAGCATCTTATTGTGCTTAAGAGTATTTCCAAGTCCTTCGGAGTTCCGGGGCTTCGCCTTGGTATAATCGCATCGGCAGCTTCCGATATGATTGCCGCAATGAAAAAGGATGTCTCTATATGGAATATCAATTCATTTGCGGAATACTATATGCAGATAATTGAAAAGTACAAGGCTGACTATGAGGAGGCAATGAGCAGGTTCATGGATGTCAGGAAGCGATATGTTGATAAGCTTGCGAAGATTCCGGCACTCAGGGTATTTCCTTCTCAGGCGAATTACATTATGTGTCATCTTGAAAATGGTATGTCATCAAGAAAGCTTGCAGATATAATGCTTAATAAATATAATATTCTTATAAAGGATCTTTCAACCAAGGAAGGACTTAACGGAGGAAATTATATAAGACTGTCCGTTAAGACCGATGAGGAGAATGATGTGGTGGTGAGGGTTCTCAGCGAGCTTTTATAAAATTAACCATTATGATAAGTATGCAATTGTGAAGATCATACCTAATTACGATAAATTATAAAAGGAGGTCTTTCCTATGAAACGGCTGTTATTTATTTTTAATCCATGGTCGGGTAAAGCGCATGTCAAGGACCATCTTTTTGAGATCACAGACGAGTTTGCCAAAGCAGGTTATCTTGTCACGGTCTATCCGACACAGCGTTCAAGAGATTGCTATGAGTATCTGCTGAAGTGCGCGGGTGAATATGACGTGATAGTATGCAGTGGCGGAGATGGGACACTTAATGAAGCGGTTGCAGGTATGATAGACAGCGGGTGTGACAGACCGATGGGCTATATACCGAGTGGAAGTACCAATGATTTTGCGTCAAGTCTTCTTATTCCGAAGACGGTCTCACATGCAGTAAAAAATATCATAGAGGGAACGCAGTATTTGTGTGATGTAGGCTCGTTCAACGGACGCTGGTTCAATTATGTGGCGGCATTTGGAATTTTTACCGAGGTTTCGTATGCTACACCACAGCAGCTTAAAAACACATTCGGGCATCAGGCATACATCATCGAGAGTGTCAAAAGCTTCGCCAGCCTTAAGTCATACCAGCTTAAGGTGCAGATGGGTGACATGGTTATAGAGGACAAGTTCATATATGGAATGGTCGCTAATTCAAAATCGGTCGGAGGCATGAAGGGAATTACGGGAAAAGAAATTAAGCTTGACGATGGATTATTTGAGGTTATACTTATAAAGGGACCGAAGAATCCCGTTGAATTCCAGACTATGTTTAACGGTTTTATTTTTCAGAATGACAACAGTATGGTAATGCATTTTAAATGCAGTGATATTTCATTCACAAGTGAAGAACAGATACCATGGGTGTTAGACGGTGAGTTTGGTGGGGATCAGACGGATGTAAATATCCGTGTTGAGAACAAAAAGGTCAGATATCTGCTTGCAAAACATCCATAAATGTGGTAGTTTTATGCAGAAAATGAAAAAGAAAAGAGTCTAAATGAAAGAAGGAGGAATCAACATGGCAAACGCTAGAGCAGCTAAGAAGGCAGCAAGGGCAAAGGAAGCCCAGACAAAGGCAGCTGAGGTTAAGGCAGCAGAGGCAGCAACAGAGGTTAAGGCAGAGGAGCCACAGACAGTTGAGGTTAAGGAAGCAGAGGTTAAGACTGAGGCTCTCGCAGCAGAACCTGTGGCAGAGGTTAAAGAGGCTGATAAGACAGAGGTTAAGGCTGAGGCAGAAGAGGTAAAGCCTGTAAAGAAGGTTGGAAGACCTAAGAAGACCGCAGCCCAGGAAGCTCCTAAGGCAGCAAAGAAGGCTAAGGAAGCTAAGAATGAGGCAGCTAAGGCTGAGGCAGCAGGTGTCAATGTGGTTGTAGAATTCAACGGCACACAGCGCAAGGTTGACGAGATTGTTGATAAGATTAAGAATGAGTGGGTTGTTGCCGGACACAGACTTTCAAGCATCAAGTCACTTGATGTATATATTAAGCCTGAGGATTACACAGCATACTATGTAATTAACGGTAAGGTTACGGGCAAGGTCTGGATGTAAAGTCAGACTACATAATGATTTTAAAAGCCGTATGGGTTGAAGCCATACGGCTTTTTGCATGAAACGTGAATTATTGTTTAAGAAGTTCATCTGTAGAAACACCAAAGAAATTAGCTAAAATAACTACTTCATAATCAGGAACAAAGCGACTCCCCTGCTCTATTCTTAAAATAGTTAAATCAGAAAATTCATGTCCTTCAAGCTGCAATTTTTCTGCAAGTTCCTTTTGTGTTAGGTTCAAATTTGAACGTAAATTTCTAATTTTTGCCCCAATAATATTTTTTGAAGTGCCATTCCAATAAATTTTCATAGTATATATTACCTCCTTCTAAAGATGAAATATATATATTGATGGTAATTTAAAAGTGTGATATAATACTTCTAAAGATGAAGTTGCGCAAAAAATTTAGAGAAAATTAATGATAAAAAAAGTTTGTTAAATTTACTGGGGAAATTATGGGAAAATGTAAGATTGAGTTACAAATTTACGAGTTATTGGGGATAAAGAAATTTCAGAAGTTAACATTTCTTTTAGAAAAAATAATACATAGAAATGATAGTGGATATAATGAAAATTATCATTTAAAGAAAAAATATTATAATGGAAATGTTCAAGATTTTAAAAAGTTTTTATTTTACAATGGTGGAATTCATATTAGAAATATTTTATTCATAATATCTATTATTTTAATCAAAAAGATATTCAAATGTATTGCATGGTTTGATTTTTTCCTTATAATTCTGGCAGTGAAGGACATATACTGTGTAATGTTACAGAGATATAATTATATTAGAATTCAAAATTGTATTGAGTTACAGAATAAGGCGAAGGAAAGGCGTATTAATAAAAGAACTGAGAAAATAAAAAGTGATATAAGCAAAAATTATGATTTAAAAAATTATACGCAGGATATAAATTTTATAAATTTATTTATGAAAAAGTTGTCTGCGAATGAATTGATTGAATTCAAAGAAGGAGATATTACTTCACTAAGAAGAATTATGGGACTGGGAAAGGAGAATGAAGATGTTAAATAAAATAAAAAAAATATGCGAAACCAGTGCTGCAATTGGACTGTCATCTTTAACATTTAGCAGTTTAGTGTTTTATGGACCACAGTCATCAGCACCAAGCAGTGAGGGCACAGGGGATTCTTCCAATTTTTTTTCAGAAAATCCCGAAATGTTATTTGGGTTAGCAATTTTTGGACCTAGTTTTAGTGGGTCTACATCAACAAGTGAAAAATCTGATAAATATGATTATATCGAGGTGTGGGTTAAAGATAGTGTGCCATACTCCACAATTGAAAAAAGAGCACTTGCACAATACAACTATTTTCATAATAAAAAAATAAATATAAGCGGTAGTCCGTTTATAAAGGTCGATAATGAACAATTTTATAATGAAGTATTACTTTATTTTGACAAGAAAGATTTAGAAAAAACATTAGAACATATAGAAGCAGTGGAAAGGGCTTTAAAGGAAAGTGATATCAATGTTTGAAAACAAACACGTTACATATAAAGTTCTTAAGAAGTATATTTTGGAAGTATATGAAGAACTTAAAGAAAAAGAAGAATGTAATTCGGATATACATGTTATATATGTACCTATAAAAATTAATGGATTTTTGTTTAGCAAATATAATGGAACATGGAAAAATGAAATATTTATTAATGTGTATACTATGTTAAAAGCTTCAGACAAACAAAATATAATGTGTTATTTTTATTCTTATGCAACATTGTCTCACGAGATAGAACATATTAGAATAATAAATGCTTTGGGAAGTAGTTCAAATATAACATATTCACGCCTTTTGGCAATGTTTGAACAAATAATAATGAATGTAAAAAAGAAACCATTATTTTTGCTTGATATGGTGATGACAAGTAATATTGCAGAAAAAAAGTATTATACATCACCAATAGAAATAAGTTGCATAAAATCAGCTTATGAAAGTGCATTAGACTATATGAAAGATGATATGCCATTAAGTAACTACAAAAATATATATAACATCTGCGATGCAGTATCATTTTGGGAAGATAATATGGAACTTGGGTATTACATTAAGGACAGACCTTATAATTTATTTGTTTACTTATTTGATAACATTGGTAAATGTTTATTACAGGACAAAGAAATATATGATAAATATCCGATTGTTTCACAATTATTTAACAGCGATGGAACAGTACTTTCAATAGATAGGATATTCGATAATTTTTATGATTTGAATAGAAAATTATGTGACAAAATAATAATTCATTTATTTATGTACTATAAAACAGATTACACAGATATATTTTTACAACGGAGGGAAGTTAAAGAATATATTAATAAACTTGCAAATGAATATTGTAAACAGGTAATACGTTACTATCAAAATATATCTTTTGGTGCGTGTTTTCTGCAAGAAAGTATTCTGATAGATAATTTGATAGTTATGCAAAGTAATGTTGAATGTTTAATTAATTTGATGAAAATATATAAAATGGAGCATACAGATGGTGGTATTATTACGCTTAGAATATACTAATATTTAGCCGACATAGTTTGTTACTAACAAATTATGTCGGTTTTATATTTAAAATTTCCGTCTTAGCCATTTGGGTGGTTCACAAATGAGATATTTTGCGGTATTATATAATTAGTTTTAGTGTGGTAAAGTTAAAGAAGAGTATTTACACGGGGCGGAGGAACAGAGGATGAAGGTAAAAAGATGGTATATGATTATTCTGTTTGCGGCTGGCTGCATAGCGGTGAACTGCGCAGGAAAATTTCTGGCACTTGGACTGCAGCTACCGCTGTGGCTTGACTCGTTTGGAACGGTGCTTGCGGCGTATGTTTTAGGACCTGTCTGTGGTGCAATGGTTGGTATGACAGGCAATATAATCTATTCGATTGTCAACTCGTGGGACAGTGCTATATATGCCCTTGTGAGTGCGATGGTGGGAATAACTGTGGGGATTTGTGCCCAAAGGGGATATCTTAAGAGCCTCTTCGGAGCTCTTTCAGTGAGCTTTCTTGTGACTGTTCTTTCAGTCTTTATTTCGGTTCCGCTTAATTTCAGGTTTTCAGGAGGATGTACACAGAATATATGGGGCGATGGGATTATTGAAGCTATGAAAAAAATAGGCTTCAATAAATTTTTCAGCTGCTGTATAGGACAATTTTATCTTGATTTCCTTGACAAGGTTATAATGGCGCTTGCCATGTATCTTGCTGTGAAGCATTATGGAATTTATAAGGAAAAATACCGCGGAAAGAAATTTTCCTTCAGGCAGAAAAATGTATCACGGCTTGTGATAGTGTTTCTGATGAGCAGCATGCTTGCAGGAGCAGCTTTTGCCGGAAGCGTCAGTGCGGATGACTATACATGTGTGGGGACTTCGCAGGATGACAGTGCAGATACGGAGAATTATAATGATTATCTTCAAACTATATATGGCAGGGAGAATGGCATTCCAGGAGGATGTGCCAACGATATTGCCCAGACTAACGATGGTGTGCTGTGGTTCGGAACCTACGGAGGGCTTTACAGGTACAATGGAAGCGAATTCAAATGGATGGACGGATATGAATCCGTAAAGACTGTGAACTGCCTTTATAAGGATGAGGAGGGAAGACTGTGGATTGGTACCAATGACAATGGAATATCCATAATAATAAATGATACATTGACGAATGTAATATCCAAGGAGGATGGTCTGGCTGCCGATTCTGTGCGCTGTATAACCCAGAGTACGGACGGAGATTACTATGTCGGAACCACGGGCGAGCTGTCAATCGTTACCCTTGCAGGTGGTCTGTCTGTAAAGAGCACGGTGCATGACATAACATACGCAAGGTGTATTGATGCAGCTTCCAATGGTGATGTTGCCGTTGTCACGGACAAGGGATTGCTTTATCTGCTTAACTGCGGAAGAATAATAAATATGCGCCTTCCCGATGGCACAGACAGTTATACCTGCTGCCGGTACTATGGTGACAGGCTGTATGCAGGAACATCAGAAAACGAAATACATGTCTATTCAACCGATAATGGTGAGCTTGTCTGTGAGAAGAGGTTTGAATGTGGTGATATAAAGAATATAAAATCGCTATGCTTTAGTGAAGACGGCACCATGTTTATCTGTGCGGACAATGGGATAGCATATTTTGCTGCAGATGGAAAATATGAGACAATAAGCGCAGCAGCATTTAACAGCTCAATAGATCACATGCTCATAGATTATCAGGGAAATCTCTGGTTTACCTCATCAAGACTCGGAGTTATGAGAATGTGCAAATCTATCTTTAAAAGATATGATTATGGTGCGGACATGGGTGATGAGGTTGTAAACTCAACAGCTGAAAGAGCGGGCTTAATATACATTGGAACGGACAGTGGGCTTATAATATCTGATAGCTGTTCCGATAAAAATATTTCTAATGCCCTGACGGATAAGCTTGCCGGTGTGCGTATAAGGTGTGTGTATAATGATGGGCATGACAATCTGTGGATATGTACGTCCGGAAGGGGTATATATATGTCTTCGCCGGATGGAGAAATACATGTATATGACAGCGATAATGGGACGAGCGGGAATAAATTCAGAACAATTACAGCACTGTCGGATGGCTCAATGCTCGCCGCTGGGGATGCGGGTCTTACCTTTATAAGGGATGGAAGGGTACAGAAAAATATAGGATATTCCGAGGGAATGGAAAATTCTAAGGTACTGTGTGTGATTGAGAGGGAAGCCGGCGTGTATTTTGCCGGGACGGATGGAAACGGCATAGATGTGATAAAGGACGGTAAGGTGATTGATAATTACGGAAAGGATGACGGACTAAGCTCAGAGGTAATTCTGAGAATGGTTGAGGACAAGTCCGGGACGGGCGTCTTTATAGTGACAAGCAACAATATATGCTATATGGACAGCGAAGGTATCAGAATACTTAACAATTTTCCGTACTACAACAATTATGATATGGTTGAGGGAGATAATGGGGTTCTGTTCGTGTTAAGCTCAGCAGGTATATATATCGTTGACAAGACAGAGCTGCTAAGCGGAAAAGCCTTGGAGTATAAGCTTCTTGGCAGCGATTCGGGGCTTGTGGAGGCACTGACTCCGAATGCATGGAACCATATTGATGATGACAATAACCTCTATCTTTCGACGGATACAGGAGTTGTGTGTATGAATCTTAATAATTATGAGGTATCGATACGTTCCTACAGAATGCAGATGAAGGCAATAGAGCTTGACGATGTGGGATATATCATTGAAAACGGTGACGATATTCACATCGGAAGCGGTGTGCAGAAGGTTCAGATATTTCCGGAGATAATAAATTATTCAGTCAATACACCTTATGTCAGCGTATACCTTGAGGGCTATGATGAGAAGCCGAGTGTGATGCTGCAGAGCGAACTGTCGGGAGTGATATATACCGGACTTCCGATAGGAACATATACATTTCATCTTGCGGTATTAGACAGCAGGGGAAAAAATGTTGTTGTTGAAAACACATACACATTGATAAAGGATGCGGAAATCTATGACCACTGGTGGTTTATATTCTACATGGTTACAGTGTTTGCAATTGCTGTTGCATATCTTACATGGCTGTTTTTCAGAACCCAGTTCCAGAAAGCACTGAATCTTCAGAGGAAGGAGCTTGAGCTGGCGAGAACACAGCTTGAAATGGGAAATGAAACAGTGCTTACAATTGCAAGGACGGTTGATGCGAAGGATGTGAATACAAGCCAGCATTCTGCGCGTGTGGCAGAGTATTCGGTGCTTATAGCGGAGGAGCTGGGCTATGATGAGAAGAGTAAGGAACAGTTAAGAAAGGCGGCCCTGCTTCATGATATTGGCAAGATAGGCATTCCGGACAGAATACTAAACAAGCCGGAAAGACTTACAGATGAGGAATATGCCATTATGAAGTCACATGTGGTAAAGGGAGCTGAGATACTTAAGAGCTTTACCTTGATAGAGCATGTTGAGGAAGGAGCGCTCTACCACCACGAAAGATATGACGGCAAGGGGTATGTGCATGGGTTAAAGGGCGAGGAGATTCCGTTAAATGCGAGAATTATCGGAATAGCCGATACCTTCGATGCGATGACAGCCAACAGAATTTACAGAAAGCAGCTTGACATGGACTATGTGCTTAATGAACTGGAAAAGGGAAGAGGAACACAGTTTGACCCTGAGCTTGTGGATATTATGCTGCGGCTTATAGCTGACGGAAAAATTGACATCCAAAGTCTGTATGAAAACAAACAAAATGGAGTACAGGGGGAAAGAACATGAAAAAGACATATATTATAACTTTTCTTACATGTGCTGTGTCAATCGCACTGGTACTTATGCTCACATGTGTTTTCAGGAGGGATGCCGACAGCACGGTGAAGGTAGGATTTATCTATGTAGGTGATGCAAGTACAGGCTATACAGGTAATTTCATTGCTGCGCAGAAGGAACTTGAAACACTGTATCAGGACAGGGTGGAGATAATGGCAATGTACAATGTGGCTGGGGGGACTGAGGGGGAGTACCTTCAGGGACTGGTTGATGCAGGCTGTGACATTATTTTTTCCACAAGCTACAATTATGGTATTACAACAAAAGAATTTGCACAGCGGTATCCGGATATTGAATTTTGCATGGCGACCTGCAGCAACGCCAATGAGGAGCCTTATCTTGAGAATTACCACACCTTCATGGGTGCGATATACGAGGGAAGGTATGCATCGGGTGTAGCAGCCGGCATGAAGCTTAAGGAGCTGCTTGACTCAGGGGTGATTACAGCTGAACAGGCGAGAATCGGATATATAGGTGCATATCCTTATGCCGAGGTTATATCGGGATACACAGCGTTTTTGCTGGGAGTGCGTTCTGTGGTAGAGGATGCCGTGATGACGGTTAAGTATACATATAAATGGAACGATTATCTGCTCGAAAAGAAATATGCAAGAGAGCTTATTGATGAGGGCTGTGTTATTATATCCCAGCATTCCGATACCGCCGGACCTGCCATTGCGTGTGAGGAGACAGATGTAGCTGTTCCGGTATATCTGATAAGCTACAACGAGAGCATGTCCGACATTGCACCTACAACCTACATAACCGGGTGTAAAATCAACTGGAAGCCTTATGTGACAGGTGCTGTGGCTGCTGTCCTTGGCGGTAAATCCATAGAAAAAACGGTGAAGGGACATGTAGTCGGAAATGATATCGGTGCAGGATTTGACCAGGGCTGGGTAGAGATGCTTAAAATAAATGAAGTAGTTGCCGCTAAAGGCACCGCAGAGAAGCTGGAGGAGGTTATAGAGGGCTTTAAGAAAGGGAAAATACAGGTTTTTAAGGGAAATTATATAGGAATCAATGTGGATGACCCGGATGATATATATGATTTGTCGGGTGGATACAGGGAGAATGACAATTGCTCAGCACCTACATTTGAGTATATTTTACAGGATATAATCACGGTAGAGGAGTAGGAAAAGCGTGTATAAGTTTCTCTTGAATTAATGGGGTGTTATGATAAAATTATACATGTAAAAATATATGAGTGGAATGGAGAGATTATGTCGGGTTCAACATTTGGTAATATATTCAGAATAAGCACCTGGGGTGAATCCCACGGTAAGGCATTAGGTGTTGTGATTGACGGCTGTCCCGCAGGACTTGAGCTATGTGAGGATGACATACAGGTATTCCTTGACAGAAGAAAGCCGGGTCAGTCAAGGTATGTTACACAGCGCAGGGAGAGTGACAGTGTCGAGATACTTTCAGGTGTGTTCGAGGGAAGGACAACGGGAACTCCTATTTCACTTATGGTTCGGAATGAGTCACAGCGTTCGGCAGATTACTCAGAGATAGCAGGGTATTACAGACCGGGACATGCAGACTATACCTTTGATGAGAAGTACGGTTTCAGGGATTACAGAGGCGGAGGACGTTCATCAGGCCGTGAGACGATCGGAAGGGTGGCGGCAGGAGCTGTTGCCGTGAAGCTTTTAGGACAGATGGGCATTGAGCTGTATGCCTATGCAAGCGCCATAGGTGGCATAGCGATGGACAGAGACTCATTTAATCTTGAGGAGAGGGACAACAATCCGTTTGCAATGCCGGATGCCGGGGCAGCACTCAAGATAAAGAAGTATGCCGACAGGAAGCTTGAAGAGTGTAATTCCATGGGCGGAATCATAGAGTGTGTGGTAAAGAACATGCCGGCAGGAATAGGGGAGCCGGTTTTCGATAAGCTGGATGCGAACCTTGCCAAGGCGATTATGTCAATAGGGGCTGTCAAGGGTGTTGAGATTGGTGATGGCTTCGCAGCTGCGGACAGCACAGGACTTGAGAATAATGATGCGTTCAGAATGAAGGATGGACACATTGTAAAGCAGACAAATCATGCCGGAGGAATATTAGGCGGCATGAGCGATGGCTCAGATATTATTCTGAGGGCGGCAGTCAAGCCGACTCCGTCAATTGCAGCCACACAGCATACAGTGAACAAGGCCGGTGAGGAGATTGATATTTCCATACATGGAAGACATGACCCGATGATTGTGCCAAGGGCGGTTGTTGTTGTTGAGGCGATGACGGCGATAACGCTTGTCGATATGCTGTTCATGGGAATGACAAGCAGACTTGACAGAATAGCGGACTTTTATAAAAGATAGTGAATCACAGCATTCAGAATGAAATTGCAGTAAACAGTTTTTGGAGGAAATTTTATAATATGTATGAATTATTGACAACAGACGGAATGGCTAAGAGGGGAACCTTCCACACAGTTCACGGAACAGTGCAGACACCGCTTTTTATGAATGTCGGCACTGCCGCAGCTATAAAGGGAGCTGTTGCTACAACGGATCTTAAGGAGATTGGTACACAGGTGGAGTTATCCAACACCTACCATCTTCATGTAAGACCGGGTGATAAGATTGTAAAGCAGATGGGCGGACTTCACAGGTTTATGAACTGGGACAGACCGATACTCACGGATTCAGGCGGATTTCAGGTATTTTCACTTGCAAGCCTTCGTAAGATTAAGGAGGAGGGTGTATATTTTAACTCTCATATAGATGGAAGAAAGATTTTCATGGGGCCGGAGGAGAGCATGCAGATACAGTCGAACCTTGCCTCAACCATCGCGATGGCATTCGATGAGTGTCCTCCACATCCTGCCACAAGAGAGTATATGCAGAATTCCGTTGACAGAACTACAAGATGGCTTCATCGCTGTAAGGCAGAGATGAAACGTCTTAACGGTCTGGAGGATACAATCAATAAGCACCAGATGCTGTTTGGCATCAATCAGGGCGGAACCTTTGAGGACATAAGAATAGAACATGCAAAGGCTATATCGGAGCTTGAACTTGACGGTTATGCACTTGGAGGTCTTGCTGTAGGCGAAAGCCATGCAGATATGTACAATATAATCGAGAAGACCACTCCTTACCTTCCTAAGAATAAGCCGACATATCTTATGGGTGTCGGGACACCGGCTAATATTCTTGAGTCGGTTGACAGAGGTGTTGATTTCTTCGACTGTGTATATCCTTCAAGGAACGGAAGACATGGGCATGTATATACCCACAGGGGAAAGATTAATCTTTTCAATGCGCAGTATGAGCTTGACAATGAGCCTATCGAGGAGGGCTGCGGCTGTCCTGCATGCAGGAATTATAGTAAGGCATATATAAGACATCTTCTCAAGGCGAAGGAGATGCTGGGAATGCGTCTGTGCGTTCTTCACAATCTGTACTTTTACAACCACCTCATGGAGGACATCAGATTGGCTATTGAGGAGCACAGATATGGGGAATTCAAGCGCCGGACTCTTTATGGGCTTCAGGAGCTTGACGGAAATATTTATCTGTAAGGGGATAGGTGGGTATTATGCTGGATTCGACAAAACAGAATGTTGTTAATTCACTGCTTACGCTATTGGACGAGAAACCGATGGATGATATTACCATATCGGAACTCACACAGATGGCTGGAATCTCAAGAATGACCTTTTATAGGAATTATAGCTGCAAGGAGGATATTCTCTCAGAGCACTTCAAGGATGTGCTTAAGCAGTACAAGCTGGATATGGGTGATGAGTTAGGCAAGGGAAATTATTACGACAAGAAGAATATAATTCATTGCTTTCAGTACTTTTTCGAGCAGAGAGAATTTCTTGAATCGGTGATGAAAAGAGGCTTTAACTACATTTTCCTCTCTGAGGTTGACAAGTATGTTATGAAGATATGGTGGAAGCGCGGTGACGGGCAGAAGAAGGCATATTGCCTGCATGCCTTTGCGGGAGCGCTGTATAACCTGTATATAAGCTGGGCGGTGAACGGCTACAAGGAGACGCCGGAGGAGATGGCGGAGCTTCTTGAAGCAATGAGACTGGCAAGATAAAGCCTGGGACAGGGGTCAGACCCCGTGTCCCACATAGTTGGGACACGGGGTCTGACCCCATGTCCCAAGTTTTATATTTCGCGGAAAAGTCCGGCTTTCTTGAGTGCCGGGCGGAGTGCAAGGTACACAACGGAAGCCACGATAACAGCGATGATTGCGTTTACAAGCGTTGTTATTGAGTTAATCTTTGCGAGTGCCTTTGCCAGCTCCTGAGGTGTACCGAGGAGATACGTCTTGTAAAAATAGCCTACAATCGGGTCTGCAACAACATTAAATGCCATACCTGCGATACATGATACAACAACCGCTACAGGAAGTCTCTTAGCAGGGAAGCCCTCCTTTGCAATCTTGAATATCTTGTGTGCGACAAGACCGACGATAAGACCGATGCACAGCTTGAGAAGGAAGGTCTTAGGTGCACTTGTAACATAGCCTGTCATAAGGTCTGAGAGTGTCATTCCGACTGCTCCCGCAAGACCACCCCACATACCGCCGAGTAAGAGTGCTGCGAGCACGCAGAACACGTTTCCGAGGTGGAACATTGTCTTTTCGGTTCCTATAGGAATGTCAATCTTTAAGTAGCCTGCTCCGACGTAGCACAGTGCTGCGAGAAGGGCAGCCTCAGCGAGAACAATGATTGGAACGTTCTTAGTGTCCTTAGGTGCTGTGAGGGCGGCGATGAAAATTACAATGCCGATTACGACAAGCACAAGACCTATTGCGTAGAGCATATCGGTGGAATTTATTGTTGCTTCGGCTGTTTTTAATGCACCGGCACTTACACTGTCGGCATTTTCCTTATAAGCCTTTATGACGCTTTTTGCATCTGCATAGCTGTCGGACATTCTCTTTGAATATCCGTTGATTCCGAGTACAAGACCTGCGATGAAAATCACCGCAGCGATGATGATACGAACTAATTTAATATTCTTTTTCATAATGTAAGCTCCTTTTAAAGATTATGTTGTGCAGCTGCTGTGCCTGAACTGTGTGGTGTGAGCATCCACAGTAAATCCTCAAATGCAACCCCGTCGGTGAGCGGAATATTGTAATTATCGCTTACAGTTATACATTTTTGGATAAAATGTGCTGCGAGGGATACCGAATCCCCAAGGCTGCCGCCACGCACAAGAGAGGCACTTATAATTGCTGAAAATATATCTCCGGTTCCGCATCGGGACGCACCGCTCTTCTTCATTTTTATCAGCTTATGCTTCGCAGAGGCGTTATTGCCAATATCATTTGCAGCGGAGGGGTCATAAACAAAATTTCCTATATAATGCTCCGACTCAATACCTGATATGACAACACCGCCATGTCCGTTTTTCATTCCGGATGACAGGCTTTGTGCCATGGAGGTGAGACATTCATTAAGTGCCGCACCCCTGAGCTTTTTCACAGTCCCATAAGGTGTGTCTGTGAGAAAACAGCACTCAGTCAGGTTGGGTGTGATGATATCGCTGCTTTTTAGAAGCTTCTTCATAAGCTCCAGCATATCCGGGCTGTAGGCAGAGTAGAGCCTGCCGTTGTCTCCCATCACCGGGTCGAGAATGAAGATACCATCCTCTGCAAGAAAATTACCTGCAAATTCAGAGGTAATGCCAATCTGCTCAGGTGATGATAAGTAGCCCGACAATATAGCGTCGAACCTGAGGCTGAGCTTGCTCCATTCGTTCAGATAGCTGCCAAGAGCCGATGTCATGTCGTGCTTGTAGAAGCTTTCATAAGCTGTATGATTTGAAAAAATGGCAGTGGGTACAGGGCATGCCTGAACGCCCATTGCGGATACGATAGGTATGGATACCGTGAGGGAGCATCTTCCGAAGCCGCAGAAATCATTTATGAGTGCGAGCTTCTTCTGGCAGCCACGGTTAATACCGGATAAATTGTTCACCATGATGAATTCCTTATTATTTATTTTCGATACAAATTAAAATATATTGCTTTTGTATCGTGATACTTCAGCGCTTCAATATACAATAGCATTGTCAGTGGCTTCTTAAAACTGCCAGTTTTGAAAAAAAAGACCATACCAGTTGTGGAGAAAGCCATAAAAAATAGTAAATTAGTTTTACACGCTTGCTTTTTACCACATTAAAGTATTGACTTATTGATATGAATGAGTTAGAATTCACTTTAACATCTTGTGAATATTTTATCATTATACATTATGTTCCACGAAGTGTTGTGACAATTCAGCGGTTGAATATTCGATTCAAGGAAATAAGCTGACATATTGTTTTAATGTTAAACATACAGATTTCATAACCGGTATATTATAACTGGAGTAATGAGTGTCATATAAACAGGGTGTAAAAAATACAATGCGCCATATAAGGTGACTATAGGAGGCAATGATATGGGAAGAGTTTATAATTTTTCTGCCGGCCCTGCCGTATTACCGGAAGAGGTCTTGAGAGAAGCCGCTGATGAGATGCTTGACTACAAGGGAACGGGAATGTCCGTTATGGAGATGAGTCACCGATCTAAGGCTTACGAGACTATTATTAAGGAAGCAGAAGCAGATATCAGGGAGCTTATGAATATTCCTGACAACTATAAGGTACTATTTTTACAGGGCGGAGCCTCACAGCAGTTCGCCATGATTCCTATGAATCTTATGAAGAATAAGAAGGCTGCCTACATTGTGACAGGACAGTGGGCTAAGAAGGCATATCAGGAGGCGAAGCTCTACGGCGAGGCTGTAGAGGTAGCTTCATCTGCAGATAAGACCTTCTCCTACATACCGGACTGCTCAGACCTTGATATTCCTGAGGATGCCGACTATGTATATATCTGTGAGAACAACACAATCTATGGAACCAAGTTCAAGGAGCTTCCTAACACTAAGGGACACACACTTGTAGCTGATGTATCCTCATGCTTCTTATCGGAGCCTGTGGATGTCACAAAGTACGGCGTTATCTACGGCGGAGTTCAGAAGAATATCGGACCTGCCGGAGTAGTGATTGTCATTATAAGAGAGGACCTTATAACAGAGGATGTGCTTCCGGGTACACCTACAATGTTAAGATATAAGATACATGCGGACAATGGTTCGCTTTATAACACACCTCCTGCTTACGGAATCTACATCTGCGGAAAGGTATTCAAGTGGTTAAAAAAGCAGGGCGGCTTAGCTGCAATGAAGGAGCGAAATGAGAAGAAGGCTAAGATTCTCTATGATTTCCTTGATCAGAGCAGGCTCTTTAAGGGAACAGTAGTTCCAAAGGATCGTTCTCTTATGAATGTACCTTTTGTTACAGGAAATGAGGAGCTTGACGCCAAGTTCGTCAAGGAGGCAGCTGCAGCGGGCTTTGTAAACCTCAAGGGACACAGAACTGTCGGCGGCATGAGAGCAAGCATCTACAACGCAATGCCGATTGAGGGTGTTGAAAAGCTTGTCGAGTTCATGAAAAAATTCGAGGAGGAGAATGCATAATGGTAAAGGTTAATTGTCTTAACAAGATTTCAAAGGCGGGAATGAAGCTTTTTTCAGATAAGTATGAGATAGTTGATGACTTTGCACAGGCGGATGCAGCACTTGTAAGAAGTGCTGCTATGCATGACATGGAGCTTCCTGAGGGGCTTCTTGCAATAGCAAGAGCCGGAGCGGGAACTAACAACATTCCTCTTGACAAATGTGCAGCCAAGGGTGTGGTTGTCTTTAACACACCGGGAGCTAATGCAAACGGTGTTAAGGAGCTTGTACTTGCCGGACTCTTCATGGCTTCGCGTGACCTCGCAGGCGGCATGAAATGGGTCGAGGATAATAAGACGGATGAGAATATAGGAAAGACAATGGAGAAGGCTAAATCAGCCTTCGCCGGAAATGAGATTAAGGGCAGGAAGCTTGGAGTAATCGGTCTTGGTGCTATCGGTGTCCTTGTGGCTGATGCTGCAATCGCCCTTGGCATGGAGGTGTACGGCTGTGACCCATTCCTCTCAGTTGAGCATGCGCTCAACCTTTCCGGTGAGGTTAAGCTTGTAAAGACGAGGGATGAGATATTCGAGCAGTGCGACTACATAACAGTGCATGTTCCTCTTCTTGATGATACGAAGGGCATGATTAACAGCCTCACGGTCGAGAAGATGAAGGACGGAGTTGTCATCCTGAACTTCGCGCGTGACCTGCTTGTAAATGATGACGCCATCTTATCAGGTATCGCCTCAGGCAAGATTGCCCGCTATGTGACAGACTTCCCGACAGCCAAGCTTGCAGGACAGCCGAAGGTGGTTGCATTCCCTCATCTTGGAGCGTCAACGGAGGAGTCCGAGGACAACTGTGCTGCGATGGCAGTTCGTGAGCTTATGGATTATATTGAGAACGGAAATATCAAGAATTCCGTCAACTATCCTGCATGTGACATGGGCGTATGCAGGAGCACGGCAAGAATACTTATAAATCACAAAAATATTCCTGCGATGATAAGCAGCTTTACGACCATAGTAGGTGAGGCGGGCATCAACATCGACAACATGCTCAATAAGAGCAAGGGTGATTACGCATACACCATGTTCGATGTATCAGATACTCCTTCACAGGAACTTATTGATAAGATGAACGCGATGGATGGAGTTGTCAAGGTAAGAGTAATATAGAATAACCGGGATAAGTCACAAGAAGAGAGTATATAGCACAGAGATGTGATGTTGCTCTCTTTTTTTGTTGAATTATTCACAGCCACCACATAGCAAGCCACAGACCATCCACTTGCAGGCTCGTGTATGTCGCCGTTACACGGCTTTCGTCTGAGGCTATGTGGTGGGTAAGTTAATAAATAATTCGGGCTGAATTATAAAAATCGCTTGATATTTAAATATATAGATGCTACTATATACATATATAGTCCTAATGAGCGAAATGAATATAAGTTCGTGATAATATACAGGCTTGTGTAGATGGGGGAAATATATCGAATGTGCGATTCGGATGAGGTGTATTTCGGCTGGCTGCTAAAGTATGAACGTGAAAGACGCAGCCTGTCTGTTAATGATATATGTGAAGGGATATGCAGCAAGGGAATATATAATAAGTTGGAGAACGGAGGCACTTCAGGCAGTACGCATCTTATCAGGACTCTTTTTCAAAGGGTGGGTATCAATGCTGACAGATGCGGGATATATCTGAAGCTCGATGAGTTTCGCGAGCTGTCGGACAGGCTGAATATACTTGAAGGACTGCATTCAGGAGATGTATGTGCAGCTAAGAAGCTGCTGGAGATATATGAAGTACAATATAATAGTAATTGTTTTTCAGCACAATTTTGTACATATATGAGAGCAAGACTTGCCCAGCTTGAGGGTGATGATGAGAGCGCAATACTACTGTATAATCGTGCTCTTAAGGCTACCATGCCTGACTATGATAATATTAAGACTGTCAAATGCATCTCGGTGTATGAGGCATTTATGATGCTTAATATAGCAGGACTGGAATATAAGCGAGGACATATAGCTAAGGCGGAGGAGATATATGTAATTTTGCTGGATTATTGCCACAGCAGCAATGCTGAGAGCTGGAATATGGCATGCATATATCCGAAGGCGGTGTGCGGAATGCTGGATATCATAGCTTCAGGCAGGGCATACCGGGATGAATACAGCAGAATGTATCAGCATGCTCTGGCGGCCCTGTCAGTGCTTAAGGAGACCTCAAGGCTGCATTATATAAGACCATTGTTAAGATATATGCTTGTGCTTGCACAGGATAATGACAAGTGCAGGCTTGAGGAATATGAGGAATTGCTTGAAGGCTGTGAACGTTTCTTCAAAATGCAGGGACATGACTATGAACTATTCGAGTGGTGTCCATACTACATCGACTGCGGCTTCTGTCTTGTCAACGACCTTATTAATGAGCGCAGAATCATGCATGGCATGACAATAGAGGAGCTTGCAGGAACGGACTGCAGTGCAAGAAATCTCCAGAGAATAATAATGAAGCAGGTCTCCCCAAGCTGCAGGACATCCAGAATGCTGCTTGACAAGCTCGGACTCAAGGGTGCACTTAGAAGTGATGTGATTGTGGCTGATAATATCAGGGCATATAAGCTGTGGGATGAATTTGGCGAGTGCTTTGTATCAAGAGATTATAAAAAGGCTGAGGATATCTACACACAGATGTGTAAAAATCTAAATGCTGCATTGGAAATTAATAAAATGACTATGTCATTCATGAGAATAAAGCTAGATATGGTTGAGGGAGACATTGACTTCTCAAAGGCTGCCGGACTGCTCAAGGAACTGTTGCCGTTTTCGATAGAAGCAGCGGGAAAATATAGGATATTAACTAAAATAGAAGAGATAATTATTCTTCACTATTTTTACTGTCTTGATAAGCTTCATTTGTATGACGAACAGCCGGCATTTGATAAGTTCATGAATAAATATACCGGTGATTACTTATCAAATAAATTGAATGCGTCAATGTATGAGAGCGCAGTCATGCATTATTCGAATTATTTAGGTAATGCCGGCAATTATGATATGTCAGACATATATGCAAGTGAGGGAATTAAGGTAGAAATTGAGTGTGAAAGGATGCACCCTTTATCCACATTACTCTATTGTATAGCGTGGAATAATGAGCGGCGTGGCAAAGTTTCTAAAATGGATTTGGATTTTTGCAGGATGGCATATATCATGGCACGATACAAGGGAAATACAAATAGAATGGCTTTTTATGCAAAATGGATAAAAAGCCATGATAAAAAACAAGAGTAAATATATGACTATTTCTGTGTAATAATGACATTGTCATCATCAGAAAGTTCAGTGATGACAGGTTTAGCATTTCCATTTTCTTTCGCATACATATTATGTGCGGGTGGGAGCAAATCGGATAACAGAACAAGTGAAGTGATTAGGACAAATATTATTTTATTAAGTTTCATAGTGGTAAATCCTCCTGTTTTCTTTTGATAAGATTAAGTATATATGGCAGAAATTTATTAGCCATGACATATGATGAAATTAATTTGTATCATGATATGTCATGGTGCAATCAAAAAGAAGGGGGTAGAATATTCGTAACCATTAATGGTGGTGCCTTGATGCGCAACATGGCAAAATTGTAACAGCTGTCACATTTAATTCACAGAGAAAGAGAGGATTGTTTTATGAAGAATTATTTATTCAAGATTTGTTCAATGTGCATGGTATTGTTGGTTGCTTTTTCTCATCTCTTTATTGAAAATGTATGTGCAGAGGAATTGGGAGGAGAGAAAAAGAAACAAAGGGGTGCGGAGAAGTATGGTCCGAAGATTATGTAGATGGTTGGACACTTAAATGGGATACGGGATATTTTTTTGACACTTTACTTGAAGCAAAAAATGATGAGTATGATATAAAATATTCATATGACTCAGAGTGCAATAGGGTATCTAAAAGTGTTAATGGTGTATTAACACAGTATTGCTATGAAGATGGGCGGCTGGTATCAGAAAATAAAGATGGTGATGTCGTAAAATATATATATTCTAGTAAAAATGGTACAGTAATGTTGGATGGATTTGAGTATTCAGGAAAAAAGTATGAATATGTATATGATGGAATGATAATAGAAGGCATCCAATATGATAATGAAAGAGTTGTGGAATATGAATATTTTAATGATATTATAAATAAAGTATATTCCGTAGATAATCATGGTAATAGGGTTGATAAAAGCAACGATTTAAGCTTTATTGGAAATGTTAATTCATTTAGGTATGCTGGTAATTTATATGAAAACGAGACAGGCTGGTTTTTTGACGGAAGATATTACATACCAGAACTCGGACGTTTTGTAGATGGTATTAGTGCTGAAACAGCACAATTATTCTATGATGAATACCCTGAATGGGAGGTTACATCCAAAATATACACAGAGGGCAGAAATATATTTAATACCAAGACAAGGGCGGTGGGGCTTTCTGATCAAACCATAGTGGCTAGAGTTATCATGCTAGAGTCTCCTACATATAGCCAAGATCAAGAGTGTGTTGCATGGATAATACAAAATAGGATAGATTCTCAAAATAGTGATTTTTGTACTGTAAACGATGCTGTAAGTGTTGTAAGCCAAACTACAGGAGGTGAAAAGCAATTTTCTACTTATGAAAGCGTTAAGTATAATAATTTTAGTTCATATGCTTCTAAGCCACAGTGGGTATATGCAAATGAATTAGCTGCAATTTTATTAGACGCCAATCGTACTTTACCAACGGGATTGTACTATGGAGTAGTTAATAAACTTTATTTTTCAAGTGTGAAAAGTATACTAGAAAATACATATGCAGATGGAAACAAAATAATTGGCAACGGAGTAAGCTATTATGATTGTTGGATGGTTCCATTAGGCAATATTAATACTACAACATATAAGACTGATTTAAATCCATATAGGGATGGTGGATATAATGTGTTCTGCAACAAATCATTCTAAAAATTCTTAATTTTTATCAAATAACTATCTTGATAACAGGTAAAACAGACGAAAACTGTTTTGCCTGTTATCATACATTTTTTTGAGGAGGAGCACATAAATGAGAAAATTATTTTTATTTTTTATTACAATCATATTAATTGCAGGTTCAAATATGTTTGCAATGAGGGATGTTACAGGTGATGGACATAAGGAACTGCTCTATTGTGTGTCCAATGAAAAATATAGTGTCGAGTATATTTTTGATTGGACGAACTGTGCGGTTATTTCTCCGTACCATATTGAAGATGACAATGTTGTGCTGGAGCTGAATGCTGACGCTGTAATTCAGAGTATTAATTTTGCAGCACAAAGGGACGGATATGGAGATGATTATGTTCATACTGATAATGTATCTTCTGATAATCTGCCCCTGTCTTTCTTCTCCGCTGACGCAGGTGCTTATCTGAGTTCAACTATCGATGAGGAAAATATATTAAAAATAAATTACAATGAGAACTCGGGTGAGGCGAAGCTGGAGGTTGAATTCTCATACCACTATTCCGTTGATGAGGGAAAATATGTCTTTTCGGACATGGCGGTAACGACCGAGGCCAAGAGAATTAAGCGCGCCAAGACAGCCACCCCGAAACCTGAGAAATCAATGAATATGAGCTATAAAAATGAGGACACCTTTCAGGATTATGTATACAATGAGAACTCACAGACATGGGATTTCGTTTTTTCTGAGGAGGGAATAAGGCTTGTGTGGGAGATTAATTCAACAGGCCAGCTGTATATGGAATATGGTGATAAAAGAGTGAGTGTTCCGTGGGGAGCTACCTTGCATTGGAGAAGCGATAGTGACCTTATGGATGTAAACGGTGACGGTAATAAGGATTTTGTTTTACATGTATATGATTCTGCCGACAATACGGCAGTGATATTCATATATGATATCGCGAATGAGAAAGATTTATCACCGGTATATTCTGAATATACACAACAACGCTACCTTTATTATCTGAGTGATGAACGTAACAGTGAGGATAATCAGCCGGTTAATGGTAACATTGAAATGAAATTATATGTAGGAGAAGATGGTCAATATGATGGCAGGATTCTGATTGAGTCATTTAACACCAAGTCAGACAAGGGTGAGGGGGCATGGTCAGAGTATTATATTATTCCACGGTAGGACATGAATTGTGAAGGAGATCGACTATGAGAAACATATTAAGAAACATCGGGAATGAAATGTCGTTAATGCTGAGGCGGCCTTGTGCGGTTATTACATGGCTGGCAATGTGTTTTTTGTACTGTGGAATTTTATTAACAACGTCAATACGGCTGCTGACCGTCACTTCATTTCGCAGATGTATGATATTGCCTATATTACCACGCTGTCTAGGTGGTCAAAAAGCGGATTCTTTCTGATGACATTCTATCCGGTCTTAGTGGTACTTCCGACAGCTACGTCATTTTTTAATGATACCGGAAGCCGGATGCGGATATATATCGAGGCAAGGTCGGGAAAGTCCGCTTATTATTTTTCTAAGTTTGCAGCAGTCTTTTTCAGCACCTTTATCATATTTACAGTTCCATTCGTGGCAGAGCTTATAATCTCCTTTATATGTCTTCCGGCATCAGCACACGGAGACCCGACAAATTTTGAATTATACAAAACAGCGGTAGAAATATATGATTACCCGTTCTCAGAACTCTTTATAAATAACAGGTTCCTATGGCTCCTGCTCGCAGTAGTATTGTTTGGCATGGTGTCGGGGGTACTGGCCGTATTCAATGCGGCGGTGAGTTCCAGCAGTAAAATAAAGTATGCGATATTCACCATGATTTCGGTATATATATTGTTAAATATCTGCTCGACCTTCCAGCTGGAGTATTTAACGAATTACTTTCTGATATTACGTCTGTTCATAAGTGGTAAAAATTACATGGCGTATGCAATGACACTTGTAGTGCTTATCTGTTTTTCCGTGGGTATTATGACTGCACACATAAAAAAGGACGAGCTTATCTGAACATAGAATTCTATATAAAAAACGGGGGGATGGATACTGTGAGAAAACAGGGATATATTATTCCGGCAGTATGGGGAGTGTTTACTTTTATAGTATACTTTTTGGCGACAGATAATGTAAGCATTGCCGATATGATATTCAGAATATCATTTGGAAATGGTGAGGCTTTGTTTTCGAACAGCAGCTATTTGATGTTCTGTTATATGAACATTGCGTTCATCCATGTCCTGTACGGAACAAAAATATACAGACATTTTTGTGAAGCCTCAGTGTATTATTTTGCACGCATGGGCGACAGACGCAAGTGGATTCTGCATGAATTTGCAAAGCTGGCGGTTGATATTGTAGTCTATCTTGGTATTAATCTGGCTGTGATTATTATACTTAATCTGCTATCCGGCAAGCTTGAAGCGGCGACGGCGGCTGATATATTCTTTATTATTTTCTATCTTTTCTGCTTTACAATGTTTGCACTGACAACAACACTGCTTATCAACCTCATTGCTGTATATATATCAAGCGGCGCAGGCTTTGCACTTGTGGAGACTGTATGTATGGCATGCATAGCTTTTTATTGTGCAGTTGGTGAAGCAACGAATGCAGGCTGTTATGAATATTTTAAAAAATATGCATTTCTGCTGTGGCTGAATCCGGTCTGCCATCTGTTTATTAAGATACATAGCAGTACAATTGATGCAGTTAACGAATTAATTAATATCGGAGGTCTGAACTTTGATATTGGGGTATCGGCGCTGTACCTGCCGGTCGCATGTTCTGTAACTGTGCTGATATGGTTAATTGCAATACGAAAAATGGATATTATGGGAAATAATTCGGAGAACCAGATAAATTGAAAAAGGGGGAACGGTAATGCTGCTTAAGATTGATAAAGCTTCAAAGACAATTAAGAAAAAAAAGGTGCTTGACGATGTATCTGCTGAGTTCAAGAGCGGGCTGATATATGCTGTGGTTGGAAGAAACGGTTCGGGAAAGACAATGCTGTTCCGGGCACTGTCCGGGCTGATGAAGGTAGATTCGGGAGCAGTGACGCTGGACGGCAGAAGACTCCATAAGGATTTTGAGATGCTGCCGGGACTGGGAATAATGCTTGAAAATGCCGGACTCTATCCGGATTTGTCCGCTGTGGATAATCTTTCATTTCTTATGGGAATTAACAAAAAGCCGGACATAAGAATAATAAAAGAATATATAAGCAGGGTGGGACTTGACCCGGAGGATAAAAGACCATTTCGAAAATATTCATTGGGCATGAAGCACAGGCTTGTATTTGCACAGGCAATTATGGATAATCCATCTATTTTACTTTTGGATGAACCGACTAATTCTCTTGATGAAGGCGGAGTCAGCCTTATAAGAGAACTGGTATTGAATATGAAGGATGAAAACAGAATTATTATTATCACAAGTCATAACCGTGAAGATATAGATATGCTTGCTGATGTAGTATACAGTATGTCTGATGGGAGGCTGACGAAGGTATGATTAGATTTTCGCATACTATTATTATTACGACAGTACTGTTCATGCTTTGCGTGGGCTATGGATTGTGGAGTTCAAGTCATTTTGAAAATTTCAGTGAGGAAATCATTGAAGAGTATAGTGTCGGAATTCTGCCTGACGAACTTTTAGATAACACCATAAAGAAAATCAGGGAAACCGGTGATGATAACGAATACATATTCAAGGTGACCTGCGAGAGCGGGCTCCAATATAATTTTGCATGTGCAACACAGTGCGTGAGAATTGACAAGGTGTACAGAGGCGGGCAGGAGCTTGTCGGAAGTACGATTAATGTACTTGTAGCTAACCGTATTTTCCTCGATATGCGCTCAATCAATATGTCCTTTGTGGGAGAAATGAAGCCGGGTAGGGAATATCTTGTTCTGCTTAATGACTGCATTAAGACGCCATATATGGATATATACAATAAGCGTGATGAGTATTTGTTCTCTCCTTTCTTTCCATATTCGGAGGTCAATGCAACGGCACACGAAAGTATATCGCAGAATGCTAATTGGGCTTTATATAGTGAAGCTAAGAGTGAGGACTTTACCCTGATGTCGGATGCGGCGGTTGAAAAAATCAAAAAGCTGAGCAGGGAGCTGACCGATAAATACAGATAGTGCGTAAGGGCAGCCATCACACAGCAAGCCACAGACCATCCACCCGCAGGCACGTGTCTGCCGCCGTTTCATGGCTTCT
>ULWV01052063.1_pt1 | contig 29295 bp, 29 predicted proteins | sample 1960651 | NCBI WGS metagenome assembly ULWV01 (sample SAMEA4835820, study PRJEB28245) | human gut metagenome | biome: gut microbiome; material: fecal sample | place: Denmark | collected 2008
TGTTAAGCTTTCGCCCAGTAACAACTCGTATATGATACCATATATCTTTTCGGTTGTCAACAACTTTTTTAAATATTTTTCGACTTTTTCTGTCGAGCGGAGAGAATGGGATTCGAACCCATGCGCCCTTGCGGACAAACGGTTTTCAAGACCGCCTCGTTATGACCACTTCGATATCTCTCCATATATATCTTTTATCGCTTTCGCTCAGCGACGAAAGATATATTATCATTTATTACAGCATATGTCAACTGTTTTTTTCATTTTTTTACTTTTTTTGCATTTTACGGTTTTATTTGTCTTTCGACCTGTTGTTCAGGATTGCTTCTGCAAAAATCAGATCCTCCGGTGTGGTAATCTTTATATTATAATAATTTCCTTCAACCAGTCGTACCGGCTGGCTGAAATATGCTTCCCAAACCATCGCATCATCAGTAATATTATTCTCATCTTTTTCGATAATATACTTGTATGCATCAAAAATTTCCCGGAACTGAAAACATTGTGGCGTCTGCACCTGCCACAAACTTTTTCGATCCGGTGTTTTTACAACCCAGTTATCCCCATCTGCTATTTTAATCGTATCTTTTGTTCTGACTGCCAGAACACATGCCTCATCCAGCATTGTCTGCCCTGCTATTTTTTCTATGTCCTTTTCGTCAACAAAAGGTCTTGCTCCATCATGAATCATAACGATATCCGTTGTCGCAATGGCACACAGACCACAATATACCGAATGATACCTTTCCCTGCCTCCCGGTACAATTTTACTAATCTTATGCAAACCATACTTTTCCACTATCTGCTTTCTGCAGTATTCTTCTTCTCCCTGTTCTGTAACCAGAATGATCTCGTCTGCAATACTGTCTTCAAATGCTTTCAATGTATAATATAGTATTGGTTTTCCTTTTAATTCAATATACTGTTTACTGACCTGTGCTTTCATTCTTTTCCCGCTGCCGCCCGCCAGTACAATCGCAGTAATTTTCCTGTTTTCTATCATGCTAAACTACACTCTTTCTCCCAGTTTCAGATTGGGTATCGCATTCAGATCCCATCCATGTCTTACCCCTGCCATATATTCATAATAAGCCGCCACTCCTATCATTGCTGCATTGTCGGTACAGAATATTGGGGACGGATGATAGAATTGTATGTTATGTTTTTCACATTCCTGTTCAAACGCACTTCTGATTGCTGAATTCGATGCAACACCGCCCGCAATGGCAAATTTATTCATATTATATTCTTTGCAGGCAAGCATCGCTCTTGTAGTAAGGGAATCCACAATACTTTTCTGGAATGATGCTGCAATATCCGCCTTATTGATTTCCATTCCTTTCATCTCACACATATTAAGATAATTTAATACTGCTGATTTTAAACCGCTGAAACTAAAATCAAACGGGGCATTTTCCACGGAAGCCCTCGGAAATTTAATCGCATTTTCATTTCCTTCTTTTGCCAGCCGGTCAACCTTTGGTCCTCCCGGATATCCAAGCCCAATCGCTCTTGCAACTTTATCAAAAGCTTCGCCTGCCGCATCATCCCTGGTTCTTCCAATTACTTCATATTTTCCATAATCTCTTACTACCACCAGATGCGTATGTCCTCCAGACACCACCATGCACATAAACGGAGGTTCCAAATCCAGGTTTTCGATATAATTTGCTGAAATATGTCCCTCTATATGGTGAACCCCGACTAACGGTTTTCCCGCCGCATAGGCGATGGCCTTTGCTTCGGCAACACCTACCAGCAAAGCTCCTACCAGTCCTGGTCCGTATGTAACCCCTATCGCATCAATATCTTCCAGTTTTACTTCTGCTTTCTCCAATGCTTCTTCTATTACATAATTAATCCTTTCTATATGCTTCCTTGAAGCTATCTCAGGTACAACTCCTCCATACAATGTATGGATATCTATCTGCGAAGAAATTACATTTGACAGAATATTTCTTCCATTTTTCACAACGGCTGCTGCCGTCTCATCACAGGAACTTTCAATTCCCAATATCAGTATATCTTTATCACTCATTTTTTCTCACTCTTTCTCAAACGGCCTGTATCCGCTGTTATTTCTCCAGCTCAGATGGTTCATCCAGTTTCCATCCATATATTTTCCACTGTCCATCATCATTTTTTCTGAGAATATAGGTTTCTTTACTTGTAGTGACATTATCCCCAGTCTGAAGATAGTATGTACAGTTCAGAGAAGCAGTCTTTTTTCCTTCCACCGTAGAATAAACAACATCTGTCGTTTTATCAAAAATAATATTGCTGATGGTACGTTTGCTCTTCTTATAGGCTGCAATTTCTTCTTTCAATTCTTCCAGATATTCATCTTCCGGATTCTGCTTCAGAAGTTCTTCATCCATCAGTTTTTTTGCCAAATCCGCTAATTCATTGACAATCTCATCTGTATTATCCTCATTGTAATAACATTTCTGGATTCTTGTAAAAAATTTTACCACTTCCAGCGGGGTCTTCGGATAATATTCATCCAGATTCTTGGTTAATACTCTTTCAACTTCTGACAAACTGTCATTTTCCACTTTGTTAATATCTCTGCTGCTATCCTTATTTGCGTAGCGGTAATAGATTAATACGCACAAAACGATGATTAGTGTAATTGTAACCAGTTTTTTTATATGCTTCATATGTTACCCTCCTTTTCCTATTCTTCTTCGAAATTCAAGGTAATGCTTTTTCCATCCTTCCCCGGATATGTCCTTGCAAAAATATTTCTTGCTTCTTCCAGATATTCTTCCGGTTTGACCAGAGACGGACTATAATGTGTGAGCCACATCTGTTTCGGCTGCGCAGTCTGTGCCAGTTTTGCAGCCTCCTGAAAGGTCATGTGCTTATATTCCCTGGCCTTCTTTATCTTCTCTTTCTCACCATACATACCTTCACAGATAAACAGATCCGCCGCCTCCGCTTTTTCAGCAATAATATCCATCGGTCTGGTATCTGTACAATATGTTACTTTGAGTCCTTTTCGTGCACTTCCAAGCACCATGTCAGGAGTAAATACTCTTCCATTGTCTTCCACACTTTTTCCTTTTTGCAGACAATTCCAGAATTTCTGCGGAATTTCCGCCTCCTGTGCCCTTTCTACACTGAATTTTCCGACACGTTCAATTACAATATTGTAACCATAACAAACTACCTTATGGTTTACCTTAAATGCTTCTATCCGGTAGCCGTTTAAATATACAGTCTGGACATTCTCGGTAAGTTCAATGAATTTTATTTCAAATGGCAGTTCTGGTGCAATAACCCGGAGTGCATTTACAACCTTTTCAAGTCCTTTCGGTCCAATCATGGTGACTGGCTCTGTTCTGTCCGCATTTCCCATTGTAAGAAGAAGTCCAGGCAGTCCGCTGATATGGTCCGCATGATAATGTGTAAAACAAATCACATCGATCGGGTGAAAACTCCATCCCTGCTCTTTTATCGCAAGCTGTGTTCCTTCCCCACAGTCTATCAGCAGGCTACTCCCATTATACCTTGTCATTAATGCCGTAAGCCATCTTTTGGGCAGCGGCATCATTCCTCCTGTTCCAAGTAAGCATATATCTAACATTTTATTAACCTTCCGTTCCGATATGCCCTACATTCTTATCAGATTAGTTCCGGATTTTCTGTTATATCCGGTGGAATTATGAATCCGGCGGTTATCTTATCATAACATTCTTCGCAAAGATCAAACCGATGTATCTGCCCGTCCTTTTCCGAAAAATATCCCCACTGGTATTCGCAGGTATATCTTCCTTCCACAACAACTCCGTTTTCTACTTTTAATTCCTTTCCGCACATATTGCATATCACTTTTTTCACTGTCTTATCTACATCATATTCTCTCATAATGCCACTTCCTTTTCAAGTATATCCTTCAGCTCTTTGGTTCTGATACTTTATTATATATTAGTTACGATTGTATTTGAAGTGGCAATATATGTTATTTTACGTCTTTTTTCCACATGATAACAGCATTTTCCCGCGGTTTTTCGTAAAAATTCTTCCGGATTCCCGCACTGATAAATCCAAAGCTGCTGTATAAATGAATCGCTGCCTGATTGCTTTCACGCACTTCCAGTGTCAAATCCTGAATATCTCTTTCGGCAGCTACCGATATAATTCCCTGCATCAGTGCTTTTCCAACACCCATTCTTCTGTATTTCTCTGCAACGGCAACATTTATGATATCTCCTTCATGGAATACCTGGTACATTCCGGCATATCCTGCAATGCTGCCATTCCATTCCGCAACCAGAAATATCGCATGGGAATATCCCAGGGATTCTTCAAATGCTTTCTCCGACCAGGGAATAGAAAATGACTGCACCTCAACTTCATGTACCACCGGAATATCCTCTATTGTCATTTTCCTGATCAGTATTTCATTTTTCTGATTTCTATTTTCTTTCATCATTTTTCTGATTTCGTTCTCTTTCTGCCTGGGATGGTCTCAGATAATCCGGTGCATGTTCTGCTGCTGTTTCTGTTTTTCCTTCTTCAAAATACCTTTTTCCCGCCTGTGCCACCGAACCTGCCTTCTGCCTGTTCATCTGTGCCGGTGCAAAAAATGCTTTCTCTCCGAGTTCTTCTTTGATTTTTCCAGCAAATACAGGGACACCGTCTCCAAGGAATATTACTTCTTTTTCAGATTGTTTGATTTTTTCAATCAATTCATCCATTGGAAGAATACACTGCCCCACCACTTCTTCCACATTTCCTTCATGGCTTGTATAAATCCCGGTATATACCTGATTTCTTCTTGCATCCATAATTGGTACAATATACTTTTCCGTATCATAGAAATTATATGCCATAGCTTCCACGGTAGGAACATGAATGAGAGGTTTCTTTAACGCAAACCCCAGTCCCTTTGCGGTGGCACTTCCTATTCTCAGCCCGGTAAATGAACCAGGACCTGCCGAAACTGCGATCGCATCAATTTTCTCCAGTTGAAAGTCCGTCATCCGGCACATTTCATCAATCATTGGAAGCAATGTCTGGGAATGTGTCTTTTTATAATCTATGGTATACTCCGCAATCATAACATCATCTTCTGTAATTGCCACGGAAGCAACCAGGGAAGACGACTCTATTGCCAATATCGTCATTTCTTAATCCTCCTTTTCCCCAAATCAGCCTTTGGAGATTGTAATTTTCCGGTAATCAAATCCTTTTTCCAGATCCTTCTCTATGGTTATCGTAACTGCATTTTCCGGTATCATTTCCCGAATCAGCTGTGCCCACTCAATAAAGCACACACCTTCCCCGTAAAAATATTCTTCGCACCCAATCTCATACATTTCATCGATATCACTGATTCTGTATACATCAAAATGATAGAACGGAAGTCTTCCCTGAGTGTACACCTGTACAATCGTAAACGTAGGACTGTTTACCGGTTCTTCAATTCCAAGTCCGGCTGCAAATCCCTGTGTAAATACGGTTTTTCCCACACCGAGATCTCCATCAAGACAGAATACCGTCCCTGCCTCTGCCTTCTGCGCCATCTGTTTTCCAATTTCATATGTTTCGTCCGGCGAATTTGTTTCATAAACCTGAATTTCTCTTTCTGATTTCATATCCATCTCCTATTTCATCCGGATCGCCGCCTGAACTGCATAATTCCGGACTATTTCCTTTAAATCGTCATATTTGTCTGCGACATCCCTGCAGGATAATTTAAACACTTTCTTTTTTCCAACATATATGGCTATTATTTTTTTCGTAGAAATCACTTTCTGCACTTCTGCCCATGCATAAAATGCCGTGTCTTCACCCTGGCTGATTGAAATACCTCGCTGCGAAAAAACATACTGCACTGGTTCCTGGTATCCCCTGTCATTCTCCATCATTCTTTTTGACTGGATATTAAGCCGGAGTGGCTGCACTACCAGAAATAATAATGCCGTAATCAGCATACAGGTTTTGGACAATCCGTCGCCATGCATATAACACAGCTGGATAAATGCCAGCATTGCACAGATACTGATGATAATCCCGGTAAATCCCCAGACAGAAGAATAGGTATGATACATCAGGAAATGGAATAATTCTTTCTCTGTTATCTTTGTATCTATTTTTAAATCCATGTTATTTGTGTATTCCTTTCATAGTAAGCTGTATCCGTTTTTTGGCAACATCAACACTCAGCACCGCAACATCGACGATATCTCCCACAGAAACTGCTTCTAACGGATGTTTGATGTATTTATCCGTCATCTGGGATATATGGACCAGTCCGTCCTGATGTACACCGATATCCACAAATGCACCAAAATCTATTACATTTCTTACCGTTCCCTTTAAGAGCATACCCGGTTTTAAATCAGTGATTTCCAAAATATCTGATTTTAATACCGGTTTTGGCATCTCATCTCTCGGATCTCTTCCCGGCTTTTCCAGTTCTTTTATAATATCAGAAAGTGTGATTTCCCCAATTCCAAGTTCCTGTGCCATCTTTTCTTTATTCCGGATCATGAATGACAGTCCGACAAGATTGCCTTCCCGCACTGCTTCTTCATCGAATCCGAGTTTTTTCAGAAGTTTCTGTGCCGCTTCATAACTTTCCGGATGAACACTTGTATTATCAAGCGGATTTTCTCCTCCTGAAATCCGTAAAAATCCGGCACACTGCTCATATGCTTTCGGTCCTAATTTTGCAACTTTCAATAATTGCTTTCTGTTTGTAAACCGGCCGTTTTCTTCTCTGTATACAACAATATTTCTGGCGACCGTCTTACTGATTCCGGAAACATATTCCAACAGGCTCGCCGAAGCCGTATTCAGATCAACACCGACCCGGTTGACACAGTCTTCTACTACGCAGGTTAATGCTTCTCCCAGCTTTTTCTGGTTCATATCATGCTGATACTGACCAACACCGATGGATTTTGGATCGATCTTTACCAGTTCTGCCAGCGGATCCTGAAGTCTTCTTGCAATGGAAACCGCACTTCTCTGTGCAACATCAAAATCCGGAAATTCTTCGGTTGCAAGTTTACTTGCCGAATAGACGGATGCTCCCGCCTCGCTTACAATGACATATTGCACATTTTCATCGATTTCTTTTATTAATTCTACGATAAATTTCTCTGATTCCCTGGATGCCGTTCCATTCCCAAGTGAAATCAGTGTAATTCCATATTTCTTAATCAGTTTCTTTAATACTTCTTTGGACTGTTTTTCTTTGCTCTTGGATTCTGCCGTTGCATAAACAATCGTGGTGTCAAGCACTTTTCCGGTCGGATCTACAACTGCCAGTTTACATCCGGTACGGAATGCCGGATCCCAGCCAAGCACAACCTGCCCGGTAATCGGCGGCTGCAGCAGTAACTGTTCCAGATTCTTTCCGAATACCTTGATGGCATTATCTTCCGCTGTTTCTGTCAGCATATTCCTGATTTCTCTTTCAATCGCCGGGAAAATCAATCTTTTATAGCCGTCTGCCACGGCTTCTTTTAACACTGTTTCTGTTTCTGCATTTTTTCCGGTAATGACTTTCTTATACAGATAGTTCAGCATTTTTTCCTCATCTGCTTCTATTTTCACAGTGAGAATCTTTTCATTTTCTCCACGGTTAATCGCCAGTATTCTATGCCCCGCAATCCGGTTGACCGGCTCTGTAAAATCATAATACATCTCATATACGGATTCCGTATTTTCTTCCTTTGCCTTCGCCACGACAAGTCCGTCCTTCCAGACGTTCTTCCGGATATAGGTTCTGTACTCTGCCTGATCGGAGATATATTCTGCAATAATATCTTCCGCCCCCTGTACCGCCTCCTGTGCGGAAAGCACTCCTTTTTCTTCTGAAATATATTTTTCCGCCTCTTCTGATACAGTTCCTGTTATCTTCTGCCCAAGAATATCTTTTGCAAGGGAATCCAGTCCTTTTTCTTTAGCAATCGTTGCCCTCGTTCTCTTCTTCTGCTTATAAGGACGGTATAAATCTTCCACAGCCACCAGTGTTTCCGCCTGCATAATCTGCTGCTTTAATTCATCAGTCAGTTTTCCCTGCTCTTCAATGGAAACAAGCACCGCTTCTTTTCGTTCCTCGAGATTTCTCAGATACTTTAATCTCTCATCAAGATTTCTCAGGACTTCATCATTTAATGAGCCAGTCTTTTCCTTACGATAACGTGCAATAAACGGAATGGTATTTCCTTCGTCAATCAGATTTACTGCAGCTTCTGCCTGCCATAACTGAATCTTTAATTCTTCGCTTATTTTCTTTGTAATATTCATGTTTTTCCCTGTTTCTTTCATCATACTTATTCTGATTTTTCAAGATTTTAATTCAAAAAAATATCAGAATATTTATCTAAATTATACCTTTAACACTTAAATATTGCAAGCATGAATTACTCCGCCTCATGACCGGGGTTTTCAGAAAACCTGCGGAACGCAAAAAATATCGCCACAGCTAAACTGCAGCGATATCTCTCGTTATTAAAAAAGATTAATTCTTAAAATTCCGGTTCAATCAGACCATATGTATTACCTTTACGTTTATATACTACATTGACCTCTTCTGTTTCTGAATTAAAGAATACAAAGAAATTATGTCCCAAAAGTTCCATCTGAACACATGCTTCTTCCGGATCCATAGGTTTTACTGCAAATCTCTTGGTTCTGACAATCTTTACACTGTCATCTTCTTCATATTCTTTCTCAAGATATTCTGCTGAGAACCCTTCTCTGCCATGTTTCTTATCAATCAGTTTATTCTTATATTTCTTTAACTGACGCTCAATTACCTCTTCTACAAGATCAATTGATACATACATATCACTGCTGCTCTGTTCTGCTCTGATGATATTTCCTTTCACCGGGATTGTAACTTCAATCTTCTGTCTATCCTTTTCTACAGATAATGTCACAATTGCTTCTGTGTCGGGAGAGAAATATTTCTCAAGTTTTCCAATCTTATCCTCCACAGCTGTCTTTAATCCTTCAGTAACTTCGATGTTTCTGCCTGAAATAGTAAATTTCATGATGCCCACTCCTTTAACTAGTTATTCCTTATTCACGGTCTGCTTATAAGGTGGCTGTCATTTATCTATGACATTTATTTATGTTCTTATTATACCACGTTTTGTTTTTTTTTCAATAAAAATATTCATTTTATTCTAATTTTTTTCTATTTTTACTCTTTCGCTTTCTTTATTATCTGACAACTCATTTTTTCAAAAATCTATTATTTTTTAATCTTTTGTTACATATCAAATACATTTTTTTGTTATATGACACCATCAATCCACCACTATTTCCTACTGTTTTATGTGGATAATGTGGATAACTTTGTGGATTACCCTTATTTTTCCGCTCTGACTTCTTTCAATTCCAAGTAATCCACCGTTTTTATCCACATTTTCACATTCGAACATATTTTCTCATTTCTTTAGAGCCTGTGTTATTTTTGTGGATATCTTTTGGTTGACATGTGGACTAAATTTTCTTCTTTTCCGCATTTTCCCACGGAACATCTTTTCCGGAAAAATCAAGCATTTTTTCGCAAAAATTTAATTTCAGAACATTTGAAATCTGAGGCATTTTTTTCTATCTTTGTTCCATGCAGTGGTTCTTTACATACATCATTTTTCCATATATAATGATATGCGTGTCAATAATTATATTTTACCTGACAATTGATTTTTATACAGCAGAAAGGATTATTTTATGAAGAATACAGTCATTATAACCGGTGCTTCCCGCGGAATCGGAAGAGCCTGTGCTTTGGAATTTGCCAAAAAAGGATATTCACTTTTTCTTACTTCTTATAAAAATGCGGATTTACTGGAAGAAACTGCCGAGGAGGCCCGCAAATACAGGGTCCATGTGGTAACTGCGCCGGGCGTTAATATCGGAAATTATGAAGAATGTACGGAATCTATCTGGAAAAAGATTGAGGAACTGAATTTAAAGATTGATTTTCTGATTAATAATGCCGGCATCTCCTATATCGGACTTCTGCAGGATATGAGCTATGAGGAGTGGAAAAATGTGATCGATGTAAATCTCAGTTCTGTATTTACGATGTGCAAACATGTAATTCCGCATATGCTTAAGAACGGACACGGAAAAATCATTAATGTGTCTTCTGTCTGGGGAAATGTCGGTGCTTCGTGCGAAACCGCATATTCTGCTTCCAAAGGCGGTATTAACAGTTTTACAAAAGCACTGGCAAAAGAACTGGCACCAAGCAATATACAGGTGAATGCAATTGCGTTTGGTGCCATAGATACTGATATGAATAAATTTTTAAATGAAGAAGAACGTCTTTCCCTTATCTCTGAAATACCAGCCGGACGACTCGCCTCTGCCGACGAAGCTGCACAGCTTATTTCGTCTGTGACAGACTGTGGAACATATCTGACAGGTCAGATAATATCCATGGACGGTGGTTGGTGCTGAGCATCGGCAGTTTTACCTGTGCTTCCGGTATGTATGCCATACCAGTAGTTTCCTCCGGAGCCGGTTCTGCCACGGTTTCCTCCGCCGCAGGAGCATCCGCTGTGGAATCCTGCGGTACGTCCTGAGACTGTTCTGCTTCGGTTTCTTCCGCAAATCCTTCGGTTTCCAGTTCTTCTGTCCGTGGCTCCGTATAACGGATCGCCATATCATTAATGGTCGTGACCTTCGCAGGAATCATACTCAGGACAATTCCTGCTGCCAGTACAATGACTGCCATCAGAAAAAAATGCTTCCAAAAGGATTTACTGTGAATACTTTTCTGTATTTTCTTTTTTGAACTTTGTATTTTTTCCTTCCATGAACTCATTTTAATAAACTCACCTTATACATTATCAAAATCAAATACCGGTCTTCCCTCTTCATCAAACTTTACTTTCATAACCATTGCATGACGGTTCGGATCGTATAATGGATCTCCTGTGATCTCTTCGTATGGACGTGCATGATAAATGCATAATGGAGTTTCCCCGTCTTCTGCAACCGTGAAACTGTTATGCCCCGGTCCGAAGATCTTCTTCTCCTCGTTAGTACAGCAGACCGGATATCTGGACTTTTTCCAGGAATTACGATCGAGAAGATCCGCATCTTCATCTGCTTCCATCAGTCCCATACAATAGCATGCACCTGTAGCGGATGCTGAAAATGTAAGATAAATCTTTCCGTTATTTTTAATTACAGCCGGACCTTCATTTACCCAGAAGTCAACTCTTTCCCAGTCATAATCCGGTGTAGTCAGCATAAACTGTGCTGTTTTTAATTTTACAGGACTTTCCATCTCTGCCAGATACAGGTTAGATGCAGCGAACTGTCCGCCTGTTTTCTCTGCCCAGCACATATATCGCTTTACATTTGCTTCAAATACAGTGGCATCAAGCGAGAAATCGATAAAGGTCTTATTATCGCCCTCTGCCGGCTGCATCATTCCACGTTCCACCCATTCATCATGCAGTGGATCCTGTCCGAGACATTCCAGAACATATGGCCTCAGTCTCCAGATATCATCCACCTTACTTGCTGCAAAATATAAATACCATTTTCCATCCAGATAGTGTAATTCCGGTGCCCAGATATGCTGGCTCATCTCACCGCTTTCATGTTTTCTCCACACCACGAAAGTTTCAGCATCTGCCAGCTCTGCGATTGTCTTTGCTCTTCTCAGCTCAATGCAGTCATATGCCGGAACGGAACCGGTAAAGTAATAATAACCGTCGGTATGACGATATACATAAGGATCTGCCCTCTGTAAAACGATCGGATTATTATAATGTAATTCTTTGCTCATAAAATTCTCCATTCTGAAACGATAATACTTTTTGCTTCTGTGTCGTTTCGCACTCATACCTTAATCTTACCATATATTAATGAAATTGTCTATTCACTAAAACCGGTTATTTTTTCCATTGGCTTATTCGTATACGGAAAGCTGTACAATGGCATAAGGACTTCCCTGTTCATCATTTAAGGAAACCGTTATTGCATCTTCCTGTTCATATACCACCGGATAGATAATATCACGGTACATTGCGGATTTCTTGTATTCCACACGCAGTCTGTTTATTTTCCTGCCGTGAATCATCTCATCATCCGGCACAAATTCCATTGCAAACCAGACGTACCAGCTGTTATTCACATGCCCGTTTGTATCAATATGATATTTTTTTATATATACGGGATCTTTTTCCACACCTTCTCCCTGCACTTTTATCTTCCTGCCGAGATATTCCATGTCTATCTTCTCTTCACGTTCGTAGACATCGATATCTTCCGGTGTGACTTTTACCGGTTTTCCGCTTTCCGTGTCTACAAATACCCATAACGAATCGGCATTTACCAGCGGACGATCTTCTAATGTGCGGATGACAAAATTCCGGTATCCATACACACCTTTTGCAGAATATGACCAGGTTCCGACCTTGATATCTTCTCCAATATGCATATCCTCCAGCAGATCTATCTGCCAGGAAGTCAGCAGCCATGCCCTGTGAACTTTCTTTAGATGTTCAATGCCGACTCCCAGTGCTTCGGACTGAAAGGTGCTGCAGTCCTGCAAATAATTAACAACCGCCGGAATGCTTAATTTTCCATGTCTGTCAACTTCACTGTATCGAACTTTATCCTGAAATGAATACATATTTCCTCCTATCTGATGTTCCGATACTGCATCGGTGTCATCTGGAATGTTTTCTTAAAGGATCTACTGAAATGCTCTACATTGTCATATCCCAGTGTCCTTGAAACATTTTCCACTGTCATGCTGGTATTTTTCAATAATGTTTTTGCCTTTTTCATTCTTATATTTTTCACAATATCCCCAAAAGTTTCCCCTGATTTTTCTTTGATATATTTTGACATATACGGTTTTGACAAGTGGAAATGTCCGGATAAATCTTCTAAGGTAACAGAGGTGTAATTCTCCTGGATAAAGTTGAGAATCTCATTCATTCTGGCATCAAGGTTCTTGCTCTTAATGCAGTCTAACTGGTTTACCGCAACAGTAAGTGCATGAATGGACGCACCGATAATATCCTCATCAATGCCGACACCCCAGAAACGCTTTCCTTCATGCAGAATACCGACATATGCGACTGCTTTTGAGGAAGAACCCCGTTCCAGGGAATGTTCCTCGTATACGGATAACTCATAGCTGATTCCGAAAAACTGCTTGATTACATTGCTTACGGCATCCAGTCTTCCGTTTCCGTTTGCTTTCACCCTGGTAACTTCATTATTATAGTTAATCGCTGCTTCTGCCACGATACCGTCCGTTTGTTTGAAATGACATTCCACAATCTGGAATACCGGCATATTATGAATGTATTTGTCCTCAAAGATCTGGTAGATTTCTTCCGGCTCTAATTCTTTGTGTCCCTTATCGGAAACATCCTTTATCATATAGCCTACGGATTCCTTCATGGCATCCGGCAGTGTCATGCTGTATTTTTCTTTTAATACATAGCTGATTCCGCCTTTACCGGACTGGCTGTTAATACGGATAACATCTTTATCATATGTTCTTCCGACATCTTTCGGATCGATTGGAAGATATGGCACTGTCCATCTTTCTTCTTTCTTCTCCTCCCGGTAAGCCATGCCTTTTGCAATGGCATCCTGATGAGAGCCTGAGAATGCAGTGAACACCAGTTCTCCTGCATATGGCTGTCTTGGAGATACTTTCATCCTTGTCAGTCTTTCGTATGTTTTGCTGATCTCCGACATATTGCTAAAATCAAGCTGCGGATTAACTCCATGTGAGAACAGATTCATTGCAAGTGTGATAATATCTACATTTCCTGTTCTCTCGCCATTTCCAAACAAAGTTCCTTCCACCCTGTCCGCACCGGCAAGCACTCCGAGTTCCGCATCACTGACACCACATCCCCTGTCATTATGCGGATGAATGGAAATAATGGTATTTTCCCTGTACTTCAGATTCTTATGCATATACTCAATCTGTGTCGCAAAAACATGCGGAAGGGAATGTTCCACGGTTGCCGGCAGATTGATTATTGCTTTTCTTTCCTTCGTCGGCTGCCAGACATCAAGCACCGCATTGCAGACTTCCAATGCATATTCCGGCTCTGTTCCTGTAAAGCTCTCAGGACTGTATTCAAAAGTAAAGTTTCCTTCTGTTTCCTCCGCAAGGTCTTTTAACAGTTTTGCACCATCCGTTGCTATTTTCTTAATCTCTTCTTTATCTTTGCGGAATACCTGTTCTCTCTGTGCTACCGATGTAGAATTGTACAGATGAACGATGGCATGCGGTGCTCCCTTGACGGCCTCAAATGTTTTCCTGATAATATGTTCCCTTGCCTGCGTCAGCACCTGCACCGTTACATCATCCGGAATCATATTTCTCTCAATTAATGCCCGCATAAATTTGTATTCCGTCTCAGATGCTGCCGGGAATCCAACCTCTATTTCTTTGAATCCTATCTCTACAAGCATTTTGAAAAATTCCAGCTTTTCTTCCAAATCCATTGGCTCGACGAGTGCCTGGTTTCCATCTCTCAGATCCACACTGCACCAGATCGGTGCTTTGTCAATATATTCCTTTTTCACCCAGTCGTAAGTCACTTTCGGAGGCATAAAATATGCTCTCTGATATTTTTCAAAATTCATCATAGTAATAGTTTCCTTTCTCCTAATCTTCGATAATAATATTTATCAATTTTATATTCTTAATTTAACATATTCAGATAATAACATTTTTATGTTAAAAAATCAATGAGTAATTTTAATCATTTATATTGACTTTTTTTATCTAATCAAAAAACTGCTTCTTCTCATCTCTGAAAAAAAACAGTTTTTATTCTTCTTATCGGATTTCTTTTACCGTTTTATTTACCAGTTCAAACTCATCAACAATTTCCTGTGATGGTGCTTTGGTCGCCAGACTTACCAGAATATTGACTACCAGTGCGACAAGAAATGCCGGAAGCAGTTCATAAATGGCAAATACTCCTCCTAAGGTACTAATTCCGTATTTCCATACGAATACCATGATTCCGCCGCTGAGCATTCCGGCAAGTGTTCCCCACATATTGGAACGCTTCCAGAATAATGCCAGAAGCACTACTGGTCCGAATGCCGCACCAAATCCTGCCCATGCAAAGGATACGATACGGAATACCGAGCTGTTCTGATTCCACGCAAGAATCACTGCGACAAATGCAATACCAATCAGGGTGCATCTGGCAATCAGCATGGATTTCTTTTCACTCAGATCTTTTACAAATACTTCCCTTACAATATTCTGCGATACGCTTGAAGAGGCTGCGAGCATCTGGGAATCTGCCGTGGACATAATTGCCGCAAGAAGTCCCGCAAGGATAATACCCGCAATCAGTGCTGCCAGAACTCCATGTTTGCTGATAGCCGTTGCTATTGCAATCAGGATTCTTTCCGAATCGTTCTGGCTCTCGATTCTTCCTGCACGAATCATCGCATTACCTGCTACCCCGATAAAAATGGATACTGCCATGGAAATGACTACCCAGATGGTTGCCACACGTCTTGACAATTTAATTTTTTCCGGTTTTTCCACTGCCATAAAACGAAGCAGGATATGCGGCATACCGAAATATCCAAGTCCCCATGCAAGCAGGGATGCGATGGTCAGCAAACTGTAAGGCTCTGCCAGACCAGTATCCGGATTAAAGATACTGGTAACAGAAAAGTAACCCGCCATGGATTTTGCATTGTCTAACACTACATCAATGCCCCCTGCCGTCGTAGTTCCATAAATAATAACTACAAAAATTGCCAGGGTCATAACAATACTCTGGATAAAATCCGTGGTACTTGCCGCAAGGAATCCGCCAAGTGCCGTATATGCCACGATAACCAGTGCACTAATCACCATCGCAACATGATAATCAATGCCAAATAAGGAATTGAATAATTTTCCACAGGCCGAAAAACCGGATGCCGTATAAGGCACGAAGAAAATCACAATTACCACTGCGGCAATCACGGAAAGGATTCTCTTTTCATCGCGGTAACGGTTGGAAAAGAATGCCGGAACTGTACTCGAATTTCCACAGATTTGTGTATAAACACGGATTCTCTTTGCTACAATCAGCCAGTTTAAATAGGTTCCAATAGCAAGTCCTACTGCCGTCCAGACCGGCTCTGCCAGTCCTGTCACAAGTGCTACTCCAGGAAGTCCCATCAGAAGCCAGCTGCTCATATCCGATGCCTCCGCACTCATGGCTGTGACAAATGGACCTAATTTTCGACCGCCAAGATAGAAATCATCTGTATTCTTATTCTTTTTAGAACAGAGGATTCCTATCCATACGATACCTATCATGTATACAACAATTGATATCAGCATAAAAATCGTTGATGAACTCATTTGTGTTCTCCTTTTTCACTTATCTCATAGAAAATCCGATGTCCAAAGGAGTTTGTTACTTCTTTGTAACATCGGACTTAAATTCTGTTTTATCTTTTTACAAAAATGTTATTACTTTAAGGAATCTACGGCAGCTCTTTCGATTGGAAGTCCTGCTTTGTATCTCTTTAAGTATTCATCAAATCCTTCTACATCCTTTGGATCCGGCTGCATTTCCACACCTGTTTCTCCGTGGAATACTTCATCTGCAAGGAAGTCATCCAGAGTCTCTCCATCTTTCTTATTTACCATATAGGATGCAAGTAATGCGATACCCCATGCACCGCCTTCGCCTGCTGTTTCCATAACAGAAACCGGAGTATTTAAAGCTGCTGCAAGGATTCCCTGACCAACACCTTTTGTCTTGAATAATCCGCCATGTCCGTAAATCTTATCTGCCTGTACACCTTCCTGCTTGAAGAGGATATCAAGACCTGTCTTTAATACGCTGAGGGCTGCAAATAAGTTTACTCTCATGAAGTTTGCAAGGTTGAATTTGCTTTCCGGTGTGCGGACAAACATCGGACGACCTTCTTCAAATCCTGTGATATGCTCACCTGAGAAGTAGTTGTAAGCCAGTAATCCGCCACATTCTGCATCACCTTCCAGAGCCTTGTTGTAAAGTGTTCCAAAAAGTTTGTTCATATCTACATCCATGCCGAATGCTTCTGCAAATTCTTTAAATAATCCAACCCATGCATTCAGATCTGAAGTACAGTTATTGCAGTGAGCCATAGCTACCGGATATCCGGTCGGAGTTGTAACGATATCGATCTCATCATATGCTTTGGATAAGTCTTTCTCAAGAACTACCATACCGAATACGGAAGTACCTGCGGAAACATTACCGGTACGAACCTTTACACTGTTTGTAGCTACCATACCGGTACCTGCATCACCTTCCGGAGGGCATACAGGAACACCTGCCTGAAGCTTGCCGGTAGGATCAAGAAGCTTTGCACCTTCTGCTGTCAATGTACCTGCATTTTCACCTGCTACTAATACCTTAGGGAAGATGTCCCTTAACTTCCATGGAAGCTTTCTGTCTGCGATTAATGCATCAAACTGATCAACCATGGTCTGGTTGTAATCCTTTGTATTCATGTCTACTGGGAACATACCGGATGCTTCGCCGATACCAAGAACCTTTTCTCCTGTCAGTTTCCAGTGAATGTATCCCTCCAGAGTTGTCTGGAACTTAATCTTTGATACATGGTCTTCACCATTTAAAATAGCCTGGTACAGATGTGCGATACTCCATCTCTGTGGAATATGGAAGTTAAATAACTTTGTCAGTTCCTCAGAAGCCGGTCCTGTGATGCTGTTTCTCCATGTACGGAATGGTACAAGAATTTCGTCATTTTCATCAAATACCATGTAACCATGCATCATGGCACTGAATCCAAGACCTGCCAGCTTTTCTACTTCTACATCATACTGCTTCTTTACATCTGCTGCCATCTGTGCATATGCATCCTGCAGTCCTGCCCAGATTGCATCCAGACTGTATGTCCAGATATTGTCCACTAACTGGTTTTCCCACTCATGGCTGCCTGATGCAATCGGTGCATTGTTTTCATCAATTAATACAGCTTTGATTCTTGTTGAACCAAATTCAATACCGAGTACAGCTTTTCCAGCTGCAATCGTATTCTTTACGTCACTCATTTTTTAATCCTCCTGAAATTTATCTTAAGAACACTGTCCGTATTCTCTCTGACACCATATCATTTTTAGTATACAATAAATCCGTTTTGTTTTCAAGCAAAATGTTACTTCTGAAACCTTCCGTTTAATTTTTCCACTTCACAGACCATCAGGACTCCCTGCCGTACACGGAAACGCACATCAAATCCTGCGTATTCCACGCCGTACACACGCTCCGGAAAGTCGTGATAGGCAGGTCTGGGATCCTGTTCCAGTATTCCCAGAATACCGTCTCTTTTTTCCTGTGGAATGTTCCGCATCAGAGCTTCGGGAAATTCTACCTGCAGAACTGCATCTGCGGTTTCCTGTGCAAATCCGTTTCCTGCACCCGGATGGGAATCGACATATTCCAGATATGGCTTGATATCATAAACGGGTGTTCCGTCCATCATATCAATGCCGGATACCAGGAGTACCGGGCCAAGCTCTCTGTCATATTCTATTTTCTCTAACTTTACGGAAGACAGACCGATGTGATTGGGACGGAACGGGGAACGTGTGGCAAAAACTCCCATCTTCGTCTTTCCTCCAAGACGCGGCGGTTTGACGGAGGGGGACCAGGAATCTTCCGCATCGCTGTCTTTACAGACACCGGAGAACTGCCACAGAACCCAGAGATAAGAAAAATCTTCCAGTCCTTTGAAGGCCTCTTTTACACGGTATTTTTCCTCAAACACAATCCTTCCCGTCAGATTTTGTACCAGACCGCTCTGTCTCGGCACACCGAATTTGGAAGGCAAATCTGTATAAATATGTGCAATTATTTCCATCTGACTCACCTAAAACTTTGCTTTCAGCATATCTAATTCCATCAGGGCAATGCAGTTTGGAATCTGCTTTTTCGCCACCGCCTCATAACAAGCTTCAAATTCCATAAAGCAGATACTTTCGATTTCTGATTCCTGAATGGTATAATCTTCGATTTCCAAACCATTTTTCCACAAAAGATAGACATTGCTAATCTGGTTATCCACGAAACGTCTGCCGTAAAACACATCTTCGTACATCCCCTTGCGGACACCGCAGTAAATCAGTTCTTCGGGATTTGCTTCTATCCCGAGTTCTTCTTTTAATTCCCTTAACGCGGATGGGATAAAATCTACACCCGCCGGAATATGTCCGGCACTGGATATGTCGTAACAGCCCGGATGGGAATCCTTGTCCTGACTGCGTTTCTGAAGCAGAATTTCCACCCTGCCATCCCTTTTTCTGGCAATCCACACATGGGAGGTTCGGTGACGCACCCCTTCCCGGTGTGCTTTTTCCCGCTCGACAACCTCCCCGGTCGGTATTCCGTTTTCATCTACAATATCTAATAGTTCCATCTTACTTCACTTCTTCTAATTCAAGTCCTTCGTTGTTTTCCAGGCACATACGCACATTCCACTCATTCTGGAACAGAAGCAGCGGATTGTCCCTCATATCCTTCGCCTTCTTGATTTCGCTGGAACGACGCAGGTTATCAAGGTTAAATCCATTATCCTTTACCCATCTCATCTGGGAATATGGCAACGGATCTAAACGCACTTCGCAGTTGTATTCGTTTTCCATGCGGTATTTCAATACATCGAACTGAAGGACACCGACCACGCCGACGATAATCTCGGACAAATCAAGGTTGTAGTCCTTGAAAATCTGAATCGCACCTTCCTGCGCAATCTGTGTAATACCAGCAACAAACTGTTTTCTCTTCATGGTATCGGTCTGCACAACCCTGCAGAAATGCTCCGGTGCAAAGGTTGGAATACCGGCATACTGGAATTTCTTTCCCGGTGCACAGATGGTATCTCCGATGGAAAATGTACCCGGGTCAAAGATACCGATAACGTCTCCCGCATAAGCCTCATCAATGACACTTCTGGACTGTGCCATAACCTGCTGCGGCTGCAGTAATTTCTGCTTTCTCTTTCCCTGCACATGGTATACTTCCATACCCGCTTCAAATTTTCCGGAACAGATACGCATAAATGCAATTCTGTCTCTGTGTGCCTTGTTCATGTTTGCCTGAATCTTAAAGATAAATCCTGAGAATGGTCCGGTAACCGGATCGATCACTCCCTGATCGGATTCGCGCGGAAGCGGTGCGGAAGTCATCTTTAAGAAATGATGCAGGAATGTTTCTATTCCGAAGTTTGTGAGGGCTGAACCGAAGAATACCGGTGAAATCTGTCCCTTTGCCACAAGTTCCATATCCAGTTCTTCCCCTGCGATATCAAGAATCTCAACTTCTTCCATGAGCTTTTCATAGAGAATATCGCCCACGGCTTCTTTTAACTTCTCATCATCCACAGACATATCTGTCTCTGCCGCCTCGGCGGATCCGCCGGTAGAAACTGCCTGGAACATGGCTACTTCCCTTGTTTCCCTGTCATATACACCCTTAAATTCCTTACCCGAACCAATCGGCCAGTTAACCGCACAGGTCTTGATACCGAGGACATTTTCAATTTCCTCCAGAAGTTCAAAAGTATCTCTGGCATCCCTGTCCATCTTGTTGATAAATGTGAAAATCGGAATGTGTCTCATGGCACATACCTTAAATAACTTAATGGTCTGTGCTTCCACACCCTTAGAACCATCGATAACCATGACTGCGGAATCCGCCGCCATCAGAGTACGGTAGGTGTCTTCCGAGAAGTCCTGATGTCCCGGTGTATCCAGAATGTTGATACAGTATCCGTCAAAATTAAACTGCAGAATGGAAGAAGTAACGGAAATACCTCTCTCCTTCTCAATCTCCATCCAGTCCGATACCGCATGTTTGGCATTCGCCTTTCCTTTTACCGAACCTGCAGTATTAATTGCTCCTCCGTACAGCAGAAACTTCTCCGTCAGAGTTGTCTTACCTGCATCCGGGTGGGAAATAATGGCAAATGTACGCCGTCTTTCTATTTCTTCTTTTATCGTTGACATAAAAATCCTCTTTCTACTATCTGTTCTGATTAGGGTGTCAAAGCACCCAGCTTAATGCCTGCGGATTGTCCCGTGCTACACACTCCTACAATCCCAGCATTTTATTCTATCATAGATTTATGTCCCGGTCAAAATATATTTTCTTTCTCCGGTTTTCAGTTCTTCCAAGTGTGCCATTACATTTGCTTGCAAAATTTTTGTCCAAAAAAAGAAAACAGCCTTCCGACTGTTTTCTCCTCTTTCCTGTATTTCTATTTTACGGCATCTGCCATGGATTTGACATATTCGTAGATGTGTGGGCCTGCGGCTTCGCCGTATTTTGCAATAATTTTTACAATGGCACTTCCCACGATGACTCCGTCTGCTTCCCGGCTGTATTTCTCTGCCTGCTCCGGGGTGCTGATTCCAAATCCAACGGCAACCGGTGTATCAGTCACTTCACGGATATGTGCAACCATGGTTGGAATATCCGTGGTAATCTCACTGCGGACACCGGTAACACCCATGGAGGATACCAGATAAATGTAACCTGTGGCTTCTTTGGCTATCATCTGGATTCGGTCTGCGCTGGTCGGTGCAATCAGGGAAATAAGGTCTACGCCATGTTCTGCTGCAATCGGGGCAAGTTCTCCTTTTTCCTCATAAGGCATATCCGGAATAATGATTCCGTCAATGCCTGTCTCGGCACATTTCTTACAGAATTTCTCATATCCGTACTTAAATACCGGATTTAAGTAGGTCAGAAATACAAGCGGTACGCTTACTTTTTTGCTGACTCTTGCGACCATGTCAAATACCATGTCCGTGGTACATCCACCCGGAGCGGATAAGGCTCTTACGTTTGCGTCCTGAATGACCGGTCCTTCTGCAATCGGATCGGAAAACGGAATTCCGATTTCAATTAGTCCTGCTCCTGCTTTTTCCATTTCCAGAATAAATTCTTCTGTTTTATCGAGTCCCGGATCTCCGGCTGTCAGAAATCCGACAAATGTCTTTTTGTTTTTTAATGCTTCTTCTATTCTACTCATGTAAGTCTACTCCTCTATATCTTGCGATTGCTGCTACGTCTTTGTCTCCTCTTCCGGACAGACAGCAGATGATAATCTGGTCCTTGCTCATGGTCGGAGCTATTTTCATTAAATGGGCTACTGCATGGGAACTCTCAATTGCTGCAATAATTCCTTCTGTTCGTGCAATATATTCAAATGCATTGACTGCTTCTTCGTCAGTTACCGGTACATATTCTGCTCTTCCGATATCTTTTAAATGGGCGTGTTCCGGTCCGACTCCCGGATAATCCAGTCCGGCGGAAATGGAATATACCGGTGCAATCTGTCCATATTCATTCTGGCAGAAGTAGGATTTCATGCCGTGGAAGATGCCAAGTGTTCCGGTTGCCATTGTAGCAGCCGTTTTATCCGTATCCACACCATGTCCTGCTGCCTCACAGCCAATCAGACGCACGCCCTTGTCATTGATGAAGTTATAGAATGTACCCATGGCATTGCTGCCGCCTCCGACACATGCCATTACCACATCGGGAAGTCTTCCCTCTTTTTCCAGAATCTGCTGTCTGGCTTCTTTGCTGATAACACTCTGGAAGTCTCTGACAATCATCGGGAATGGATGCGGTCCCATAACAGAACCTAACACATATAAAGTATCATCCACACGGTTGGTCCATTCTCTCATGCACTCGTTTACCGCATCTTTTAATGTCATGGTACCAGATTCTACGGCATGGACTTTTGCACCAAGCAGTTCCATGCGGTATACATTTAATGCCTGACGGATGGTATCTTCTTTTCCCATAAAGATTTCACATTCCAGTCCTAACAATGCTGCTGCCGTAGCCGTTGCCACACCATGCTGTCCGGCTCCCGTCTCAGCGATGATTCTGGTCTTTCCCATTTTCTTTGCCAGAAGTGCCTGACCAAGCACATTGTTAATCTTATGTGAACCGGTGTGGTTCAAATCTTCACGCTTGAAGTAAATCTTTGCACCGCCCAGGTCTTTTGTCATCTTTTCTGCATAATATAACAGCGATGGTCTTCCGGCATATTCCCTCAGCAGGGTATCCAGTTCCTGGTTAAATGCCTCATCCTTCTTATAAAATTCATATGCTTCTTCTAATTTAATTACCTCATTCATCAGAGTTTCCGGTATATACTGTCCTCCATGAATCCCGTATCTTCCTTTTGACATATTTCCTCCATTCTGTACAGCCTATGTATATGTTCTTACTTTGCTTACAATCTCTAATATTTTTTCCCTGTCCTTTTTTCCGTCCGTCTCCACCGCACTGCTCAAATCCAAGGCATATGGTGCTGCCACCCGAATCGCCTGCTCGATGTTTGTGCTATCAATACCGCCCGCCAGGAAGAACTCACGTTCTACTCCCTGTGTCAGTTCCCAGCGGAACGTTTTTCCGGTTCCCCCGTAAGCCTGCCCAGCATAGGTATCAAACAGCAGATAATCTGCACTGCTTTGCAGCTTCTCCAGAATATCCTCTCTCTGCCTTACCCGGACCGCCTGTATAATTCTGCCCCGCTTCATTTTTTCTTTCAGAAGTCCGATATAATCTTCTCCCTCATCGCCATGAAGCTGTGCGATATCTATGATTTCTTCATTCAGCAGTTCAGCCACAATATCAGCGGATTCATTGACAAACACTCCCACCGGGCAAATCCTGCCATCCAGTTTTTCTCTCATTCTGCCAGCCTGTTTCCTGTCCACCTGCCGTCTGCTTTCTGCAAAGACAAATCCGATATAATCCGGCAGACATTCATTCACATAACAGATATCTTCCTCTCTTGTGAGTCCGCATATCTTGATTTTACTCAATGGCATCACCTGCCAGTTCTCTTAACATTGCCTTTTTGTCCGCACTCCGCATAAAGGTTTCTCCAATAAGCACTGCATTTGTACCATTTTCCCGTAACACGGCAACATTTTGTGCATTTTTAATCCCGCTTTCGGAAACAAATATTTTGGATTCCGGAACAAGCTTCCTTAATCTGACAGAGTTTGTGATATCGACCTCAAATGTCTTTAAATCCCGGTTATTTACTCCGATAATGTCTGCTCCTGCCGTCAGTGCTTTCTGCACTTCTTCCACGTCATGTGCCTCGACGAGTGCTGATAAACCGAGCTGTTCTGCCAGTTCCAGGTATTCTTTCAGCTGTTCTTCGGAGAGCAGTGCACAAATCAGCAGTACGGCGGATGCTCCCAGCACTTTTGCCTCATATATCTGATAGGAATCTATGGTAAAATCTTTGCGCAGCACCGGTATGCTGACATTTTGTGCTATTTCCTGCAGATATGCATCTCTGCCCAGAAAGTATTCCGGCTCGGTCAGCACGGAGATGGCTGCCGCTCCTGCCGCTTCGTACTCTTTTGCAATTGCAAGGTAAGGAAAATCCTCCGCGATAATTCCTTTGGATGGGGAAGCCTTTTTTACTTCACAGATAAAGCTTATCCCTGGTCTTGCAAGCATCTGCCGGAACGGAAATGTCATGTGTTTTTCCTGCCGTTCTTTTTCGGCAATGGTCTCCGCCTTTTTCCGCATTTCTTCCGGTGATATCTTCTGTTTTCTTACAGCAATATCTGCTTTTCTCTTTTCCGCAATTTCTTCTAATATATTGCCCATATAACCTCTCTTATCTGTTGCTTAATTCTATAAACTGTTCCAGCTGTCTGAGTGCCTGTCCACTTTCCAGTGCAAGTCTTGCAATGCGTATGCCTTCTTCCATGGTACAGTTTTCTTTTGCGATGTGGATAGCCGCACCTGCATTTAAAATAACTGCATCTGTCTTTGGTCCTTTTTCACCACCCAGAATCTGTCTTGCAATGGCTGCATTTTCCTGTGGTGTCCCTCCGACAAGCTCTGATTTTTCACAACGCTCAAATCCGAAATCTTCCGGCTGGATGACATAGGATTTATACTCTCCGTTGCGGACTTCGCATACAGTAGTCGGTGCACTCATGGAAATCTCGTCGATGCTGTCCTGTCCATAGACAACCATGGCACGCTTCACGCCGAGATTTACAAGCACTCTCGCAAGCGGCTCTACCAGGTCCTCACTGTATACACCCAACAGCTGAAGATTTGCACCTGCCGGATTCGCAAGTGGTCCTAAAATATTGAAAATAGTACGGATGCCCATTTCTTTTCTGACTGCTCCGACAAAACGCATCGCCGTATGATATTTCTGGGCAAACAGGAAGCAGATATTTAATTCATTCAGAATCTGTGCGCTGGCTGCCGGTGCAAGGTCTATCTTTACGCCCAGTGCCTCCAGACAGTCTGCAGTTCCGCACTTGCTAGATGCGGCACGGTTTCCGTGTTTTGCCACTTTGATTCCGGTAGAAGATACCACGAGGGATGCGAGTGTGGAAATGTTAAAGGTATTGGAACCGTCCCCGCCTGTTCCTACGATTTCCAGTACATCCATGTTGTTTAAGAATTTTTCACAGTGACTTCTCATTACTTTGGCTGCAGATGTGATTTCTTCTATAGTTTCCCCTTTCATGCTCATGGCGGTAAGGAAAGATGCCTTCTGTGCATCGGTCGCCTCACCCTCCATAATTTCATCCATGACTTTTGTCATCATGACATCATCCAAATCTTCTCCTTTTACTACTTTTGCAATCGCCTCTTTAATCATAATGGGCCTCCTTTTCAAATTTATATCAATTTATTTCTCTGCTTTTATTCTTAAAAAATTGGCTATCATCTGTCTGCCCTCCGGAGTCAGAATCGATTCCGGATGAAATTGCAAGCCGTAAACCGGATATTCTCTGTGTTCCACTGCCATGACTTCACCGTCCTCAGAAATTGCTGTAATTTTTAAAGTTTCCGGAATTGTATCTTTTTTTGCAGCAAGTGAATGATATCTTGCCACTTTTTCTTCTTTTTTCAGTCCCTCAAAAATCCGGCTATCCAAATCCAGTGTCACAACGGACTGCTTTCCATGCATCAGATGGGATGCATAGGTTACGGTGGCATGATATACTTCACAGATTGCCTGATGTCCCAGGCACACACCGAGAATCGGAATCTTTCCTGCCAGTTTTTCTACCACTTCCTCACAGATGCCCGCATCCTCCGGCTTTCCAGGACCAGGGGAAAGAATGATGGAATCGGGATTTAACTGCTCAATTTCTTCCACTGTCATCTCATCGTTTCGTATTACCCGGATGTCCGGATTCAGCTCTCCCACCAACTGATACAGGTTATAGGAAAAGCTGTCATAATTATCAATCAAAAGTACCATTTTACATTTCCTCCTGTCCTGCCTCTAACGCATTCATCACTGCCTTTGCCTTATTGATACATTCCTGATATTCATTTTCCGGAATGGAATCTGCCACGATACCGGCTCCGGAACGGACAAATACCTTGCCGTTTTTCTTAAATGCAATTCTTATCGCAATGCAGGTATCCAGGTTTCCGGTAAAATCGATGTAGCCGATTGCCCCGCCGTAAATACCGCGCTTGTTATTTTCCAGTTCGTTGATAATCTGCATGGCACGAATCTTCGGTGCTCCGGAGAGTGTTCCTGCCGGAAGTACCGCGTCTACCGCATCCAATGCATTTTTGTCCTCTCTGATTTCTCCCCGGACGGTAGAACCGATGTGCATGACATGGGAATAACGTTCAATGGACATGTATTTTTCTACCTGTACACTTCCGAATCTGCTGATTTTTCCCAGGTCATTTCTTCCAAGATCCACTAACATATTATGCTCTGCACGTTCCTTCTCATCGGCGAGCAGTTCTTTTTCCAGCTGTTCATCTTCCTGCGGATTTTTTCCTCTCGGTCTTGTACCTGCCAGCGGAAATGTGTGCAACACTCCATTTTCCAGTTTTACCAATGTTTCCGGTGACGCACCCGCAATCTCGATATCATCGGAACTGAAGTAAAACATATACGGCGATGGATTTGTGGTACGCAGAACACGGTAGGTATTCAGCAGACTTCCCTCAAAATCAGCCTCCAGACGGTTGGACAGAACGACCTGGAAGATATCTCCCTCATAGATATGCTTCTTTGCCTTTTCTACCATCGCACAATATTCGTCTTTTTCAAATAATCTGCGGAAGTCAGAAGTCATCTTTCCCGGCACTGCTTCCACCGGTTCTCCCTCACGAATCAGTTTTATAATACGGTCGATTTCCTCTACTGCCTGCGGATAGGTTACTTCTAAATTGTCTGTCTTTGCATTAACAATCACAATAATCTTCTGCTTTAAATTGTCAAATGCAATTACCTTATCAAACAGCATCAGATCCACATCTTTAAAACCTTCTTCATCTGCTGCATCCAGATGCAATCCCGGCTCACTGTATTTCATATAATCATAGGAAAAATATCCTACCAGACCACCGGTAAAGGATGGCAGGCCTTCTATCTTCGGACTGGTGTAATCTTTCAAAATGTTGCGGATTACAGTTCCCGGATGCTCCACCGGTGTTTCTACTTCTTTCCCATTCCTCACACGCATCATTCCGTTGGTACAGGTGATTTCCATGGTCGGCTCAAATCCGAGGAAGGTATATCTTCCCCATTTTTCCTGATTTTCCACACTTTCCAGTATATAACAGTGGGAACTTACTCTTTTCAAAATTCTCAGAACTTCCATCGGAGTCTTAATATCCGATAAGATTTCCCTGCTTATTGGCACAATGCAAAATCCCTTTGCCGCCTCTTTTGCTTCTTCTAATGATAACATCTCTCTTCCTCCTTATCAGGTCAGCCCTACGGAATGGCACAATTTTTCAGATCAAAAAACCGCCCATGACAACAGTCTTTTACTATTGTCAAGGACGGTAACTAATCTTATAACCGCGGTGCCACCTTGATTTGTGGAATCCACACTCTCCGCAGAATACTAACATATTCCTGACCTGTTACGCCGGTCCTGCGTCATGGAATACTCAGAGTCACACTCCTTTGACCATGCCCTCAGTGGTCCATTTAATAAACTGCATCTCTGTGGGTTCTCAGCCATCCCCACTCTCTGTAAGCGCATCTTTTATTTTTATCTCCACTTCAACGGTTTCGATCTCTATTCAATTCACTTGATATGTTTAAATGTTTCACAAGTTATTTTTATTATACACTTATTTTTTCATCTGTCAATTGATAAATTTTAATGTTTCGGATAAACCTATCCCACATGTCTTTCAAATTTGCGGAATCCCAGAATTTTGTCAATTTCTTTCAATGCATCCTGTGGAATCTCAAATCCGCTGGCTGCAATATTATTTTCCAGCTGCTGCGGCTTACTTGCCCCGGTGATAACACTGCTGATGACCTGTTTGCGTAAAATCCATGCCAGTGCCAGTACGGACATATTTGTGCCGAGTTCTTCGGCAATCTTTGACATTTTCTCTACTCTGTCCAGATTTTCATCGGTCAGCAGATTATTGACCTGCCTATCTGCCTGATGTGTGGCCCTTGAACCTTCCGGATATGGCTGTCCTTTTTTATACTTGCCGGTAAGGAGTCCCTGTGCCAGCGGTGAAAATGGGGTAATGCCCATGCCATATTTTTCGCAGACATCCATGATTTCATGTTCGATATAGCGATCCATCATATGATACTGCGGCTGTACCACGGTCATCGGGTACAGATGATATTCTTTAATGATCTTCTGTGCCTCTGTCAGCCTTGCCGCACTCCATTCTTCGCTGACACCATAGTATAAGATTTTTCCCTGTGATACAAGGTCGCTCAGGGCACGCAGGGTTTCTTCCATCGGTGTTGTCGGATCAAATCTGTGGCAGAAATACATATCAATATAGTCCAGATCCATATTTTTTAATGTCCGGTCAATATTCTCAAAAATATGCTTTCTGGATAATCCCCATTCATTTGCACCTCTTCCGGTCGGGAAAAATACCTTGCTGGATACCACATAAGAACTTCTGCTGTAATCCTTTAGCACTCTGCCCAGAAATTTCTCTGCCTCACCGCCGCTGTATGCGTCTGCACAGTCAAAGAAATTTACCCCGGCATCGTATGCCTTTCTTATGGTTTCTTCTGCTACTGCTGCCTTCTCACTGCCCTGTAAGTCCGTCATCCAGCTTCCCATTGCAATTTCACTTACCTTTAATCCTGACTTTCCCACATTACGATACTTCATAACATTCTTCCTTTCTTTTTATCCTTTCTAATTATCTTAAGATTAGTTAATTGCGAAACTCCTGATTTATCTTTATTGTATATGCAAATCAAACAATTGCTAAGAAGGTACTATGAGGCGGTCGGCACTTA